>Ga0247817_10000705_pt1 | contig 17883 bp, 6 predicted proteins | sample UWRJL212509R1_FD_178010 | JGI IMG/M metagenome (GOLD analysis project Ga0247817, IMG submission 178010) | Plant litter microbial communities from Arlington Agricultural Research Station in Wisconsin, United States - UWRJ-L212-509R-1 | ecosystem: Environmental > Terrestrial > Plant litter >...
TTCTTGGAACGTCCAAGCGCGCTCGTTCCACACCGAGCCGTTCACCGTCATCTCCAGCGGGCGCGTCACCATGAGACGCACGCCGTTGCCCATGTCCTCGCTCATGGGTGGTACGTCGCCGCCCTCCTCTGGCGTAGCGGTGACCAGCCCGTGGCCCTGCAGAAAAGGCTTGGCCGCGCGAAGGCCGGCCGAGGAATCGGTGCCGTCGGCGGCGCAGATGGTGAAGACGGCGTTGCCATACACGAGGTGCATGGCCTTGGAGTTCAGCTCCCACGAGCTGTCGCTGTCCTGCACAATGCAGAGCGAGTCGATCCAGAGATAGCGGTAGCCCAGGCGGCTCACGAGCAGGATGGCGTGTTGCAGGGTCTTGGGCAGGTGCTTCCGAGCCGCCTCGAGGCCGCCGTGCTGGATATGGGTCAAGATGTTCGCCCGATTCGTCACATAGGGCGACTCGTTGGCCTTCCCCAGCCCCCAGACGTAACTGAGGGCGACGAAGGGAGCCGGCTTGCGGTTGCGATCCATGGGCAATGCCTTCAACATCATGTCGGCGACGTCGATAACTCCAAAGTACGTCTCGCGAATGAGCTCATGAAACTCATGTTCGGTGCCGTGCGTGTGGCGACACTCGTTCTTGTGCTCCTTGATGCAGAGGTCGAGCCAGCTCTTCATGAGGGCTTGCATCTCCTCGTGGCTGCCCAACTCGCGGCCTAGCCCCTGGGTGTCGGGATGAAATCGCGAGGTGGCGTCCGAGTGTGGGCGTGAGACATCGCGCGGGGCAACAAACAGCAGGAAGGCCTCCTGGGTGTGGCCCGTTGTCTCGTTCCAGCTGACGCGAATCCTCCGAGTGCTGTTCACGAAGGCCGGGTCGCCTTTGGCCTCGACAGCGGCACGCGCGCGGCTGTGGATTTCCCATTGGAGTGAGCATCGTGTGCCAGGAGCCGTCTTGTCCGAGTCGGGGGGCAAGCCGCTGTACCGGTTGATGGCGCTATGGATGAGGCGGCAGAACGGACAGCACGCCTTGCCCTCCTCGAGCTCTTTGACCGACACAAAATCGGCGAGGTTGGTGCCCGACTTCTGGGCAAAGCTGCGGCTGGGTTTCCGGGGCTTGTAGCGCTGCGGCTGCGAGGAAATATCAACAGCAGCAGGGGCCGATTTGGCGGCTTTGGCCACCATAAACTTGCCGATATCGAGCCCAATGCCTTGACAGCGAGGGCATAGCGAACTTGCAGGCTGCGGAACGAGGGTGAGAGACTGTGCGGGCTGCATGGGGATGCTAGCTACCTGGATCTCGGTGGTTTCCCCCTCCTCACTGCTCTCGTCAACCAGTGTGGGTTTCGAGTCGGAAAACTCGTCCATCTTGGTGGCTCTCCTTAAACTGGATGCGCTGAAACGGCCGGACAGTGAGGCTCCGCATGTGGTCAAGGAAAGAACCCCGCGGCCGCCGACGCGGGGCGGTGGTGGTGTTTTCATGCTGCGAGGGCGGCGCCTGTCTGCGTATTCACGCCAATGACCGCTTTCCACGTGCTTCTGTGGGCGAGGCGGCCAGAGCGCTTGCCCCAGAAGAGAGAGTGACTGTGAGCGGGAGTGTCTGCCTGGGCTCAAGATATGCCGACCAATCAGGAAGAGGGGGTGGTGGTTCTGGCGACTGGGGCACCTCAGCTCGTCGACTTTCTCGTTGCATCTTTGTATTCATGTTGCAAACTGCGCTTTACCAAAACTCGGCACCTGCTCAAGGTCCGAAGGTTTCTGAAGTGGTATTGTCACACGACTAAATGTCTATAGAGTTCCCAACTCCTTGCTGGAAGATTTGGCCCGGCCTAGCGCCCGTTGTTTTCCTCTAAAACCTAGGACGTTTAGCTAGGAAAATATCTAGACCCAGCTCATCGGCAGAGGTGTCGGGATCGTTGAGGGAAGACGATACTGTACCCCGACTTAGGCGTCCCCAGCCCTGACTGGAACCTGAAAGCGTTACGAAGCTCAAGGCTGGGCGCTCTAGTCCTAGCGTTATTAGTCCTCCGGTTGGCTTACTCGATCGCCTCGTCCCTCTTTTGTTTTGCCTAATCCCTCCCTTTTCGGTATACCGCGATTCCTTACCGGTATATATTATAATTATCCGTACGCATAAGCCCCAACCTACGTCGTTATATATCCGGGACGCGTTTCCAGATTAGTTAGCGGTATTATATAGCCAGTAAATATTTGAAATATCTTAGCGTAATATATATATTGTGGTAATTCCTAGGCTACCTGGGAACCCTGATTGTAGGGGCACCTGTCCACAGCAGAAGTAGGCCGATGTAAGGGGAATGAACTAATTACAACAGAAAGAGGGGGTTCTCTGGAGAATAGAAGTCATCTACGAAGATCCAAAGCTACAGAAAAGAAGAAGAGAGGAATGGAGTGGCGTGGCTGCGCGCGATGAGGTATTATGCGCAGGGTGGTTAGTCTGTGTACCCGAGGGGTCCTCAGGTGCCCGTGCCAACAGCTGCTACGGTTCCAGGGCCACGAAGGGTAGGCAGCGCCACACACCGTGACAGACTAACAAAATATATCTAATGATGAAACGTCCCAACCGCAGCGGTAGGTATTCCAACGTCAGTAATAATATATCATTTTAGCGACGGCTAAGCCCGTAACAATATAGTACAACCCCTGTTTTATTCTTAGCATACGGTTCTTTGGACAGGGGTGTAAGAGAGTAGAACCGGGCTGATTAATATAGGCACCTTATATCAGAACCCAAATTCCAGCGGCATACCGGCTGCCTGGCCCTATATACAGCAGAGGCTTTACCCAGGGGTATAACGATTTAATACTGGTTTGTTTATTAGCTTAGTACTACGCGGGGGTAAGAATATAGGTATTTAACAAATAGGAAAAGTACCTAAAAGCTATAAACAAAGCTTGGTTTTTTATAATACCAGGCCCTACGGTATGCTGTTCCTATTATGGAAATCTCTCCTAAGGGGTTGTTGTATATAATGTTACTATAGCACTTACTTAATGTTTATACGGATACCAGAAGTCTCGAGCTAATAAACAAACCACTGGATTATAGACCGGGAGGTTACATTAGCGGGTCTTTTAGTACGCCAGGGCCTATTAAGGTATCCGGCTTGTTTTCGATCTAACCGATAAGAACGGCTGCCTGGAATGCAACACTACTTTAGCGAGTTTTCTAGTAACGGAAATCGCTATGCTCGGAGTAATACCGGACGTTGTTTACCATTACGTTTATAGGCGTTATTCCCCTTCCCTTTTATCTTACGTAATAGGTTCGTACTCCTTCCGTACCTATATACCCTATACCGACCTTATAATATAGCGCTAGTAAATAATATACTTAGCACTTTCTAGCGTACGCGTATTTATAGCGCTAATCCCGTTATTATATTTAACTTCTTAACCGTATAATTATTACGTTATATTTACGATCTCTACTTACCCTAACCTTCTTAGTAAATCTTAAACTTAAGTTCCCCCCGACTATATTTAACTAGCCTGTAAAGGATATATATAACATTTACTATTTTCAGCTACGCCTCCGACGAGAGGATACTAGCTACGTTAATAATTTTTTATAAACGAAAAAGTTAATAAGGTAAGGACCGGACTCGCCTTTATTAAAGTAAATACCTATCCGGTAAAGCTTACTATAACCTTATAAAATAAAAATTATAGTATAAAGAAATTAAGATAATTATATTTTATTATACAAACTACCTCCTAAGTAACCTATAACTAATATTACACTCCTTATTACTACCGAATATTTAAACTAAACCTAAACTACCCCTTTAAACCCTAGTACTACCAGCTCCGCCCAACCCTCTTTAACATCCCCTCCTACTCCCTTACAATCCCCCGTAATACCCTTAATATAACCAGGATCCTATACCCCTCCTTTTACCTTATAACCCTAGCGCCCCGCTTCTTATATAGCCTAACCGCTAACTCGCTATACGTCGCTAGCGGATTCTCCTCCCTAATTACATATACCGTCGGGATGGCTACGTACGCCTTTGTCGTAAGCGGGTCATAGACGCGCGGGAAATCGGCGGGGGTAGGGTTGGTTGGCCAGGACGCGACGGGGGTGGTAGAGGAGGGGAGGTTGTAGGTTATGCTAGAGACGAGGGAGACGAGCTCGTTAAAGAGGGCGAGCTTTTAGGAGGGGAGGAAGAGGGTGCGGTATTTAGGCGCGGACTTTAAGGGTTTAGTAGTAGTGGTGGTAGTAGTGGTGGTAGTGGTAGTAGTGGTAGTAGTGGAAGGGCTAGGGGCAGGAGGGGATTCGGACTTAGAGTCGGAGGAGTCGGAGTTAATATTATCGGTAGATTTGGTAGTAAGGTTAGGTACAGAGACGGGGAGAGCTAGCGGTAGTTAAGGGCCCGTTTACAGGCTGGTACTACGGAAGGATTTAGAGGCCTTTTATTACAGGACGACTAGCCTACTAGCGGGTAGTAGCGGCAGATTAGCCGTACTAAATTTACCAGCTTTAAAAGCACGTCCTTAGTAAAAATAATATATCTTATATCCTTAGCGGGCCCCGGTATCCAGGGTCGCGTTAGTCCTCGATATTAGCTAGTATTACGTATATATCGTAGCTACTATTACTCGATTTTATTCTGCCGTTTATGTTTAATTTTTTTAACGAGATACTATTATAATAAGCGAAGCTAAAAATATACCCGAGCTAAAATAACTCTTTCCTAAAAGCCTAAGCCCGATAACCGAGACGCCTCCTATTAACGTATCTAGAGATAACAATCTAAGGATAAAGTAAAAGCTTATTACAAAATAACGACTAGTTACGATTCTTATAAGGTAAGTATACCTCTTTTCTTCCTTTAGTTTAGTATACGTACCTTAGCTAACCCTTTAATAACGTAATATCGGCGTAAGCCTCTTCCTCTCCCTTATAAACACTACTATAGTCGTAACAATACTCGCTAGTATCTTAGATAAGTTCAGCGGCTTTAAACTAACGCTATAGGTATTACTATCCTATACGCTCTCCTACCTTAGATATACCATCCTTATCACCCACCTATTTAATATCCTCGGGAGAAAGCCCGTCTTACTTACGTTATTTACTATCTTCCTCGCCGCCTCTATCGCGTACGGATCAGCCAAAACCCTCGACTAACTTATTAGTTTCCGCGCCTACTAGGGCGTCGGCGACGCGGGTCTATACGTTATAACTATAATTATCTACCCTAAGATCAGCCCCCCTAACCTCGTCCTAATACTATCCTTTATCCTAGGTATAATCGTAGCCCTTACCAGCGTTAGCGGTCCTATTATCGGCGGTCTCCTCGCCACCTACGCTAACTAGCGATAGGCGTTTTAGATAAAGTTAGTCTCCTATCCGTCGTTAACCTCCCTAATCTTTAACTTTAAAAACCTAACCAGAACCTAAATCTAACTTCCTCCCCTTACCAGCGGCCTAATTAGCCTCCTCCCGCTCCTTACCCTCCTCCTCTTCTAGCCCCCGCCCCTCCGTACCTTCCGTCCCATCCCCTTCCTCCACCTCGACTTCCCCAGCGCTCTCCTCCTTATACTCTCGACCGTCCTCCCCGTCTTCATAACTTATAGCATTAACTAGGGCATATACTGGTATATTCTAAGTCATCCTATTATATACTAGTATACTGTACCTCGTTTAGTACGTTGTAAAGGAAGACCCTTTTTTAGAATATCTAAGGTTAATCTAGAACCTTCCAGAACATTCCCTTTTAATTAGTTTCTTTATATAACTAGCTATAGTAGTTTTAGCCTATACGCTTTAAGATTTAAGCCGTAGTAAATAGTCCTTACATTAAACGCTACTAGCGCTACCTACTAAAAAGGAATTTACTAATCGCTTCTACTTTATAAATCCTTCCTTTTTTAGTACTACGCTAAAATAAATATTAATAGCTTTCCTACTTCTAGTAATACCTTACGTATTACGTTTATTAATTTAGATATTGTTTTATTAATATCCTTATCTTTTTCTTTCTTTTAATCCTTACGCGTATATTTATCTATTCCTACAAGTAGGTAATACCTTCTAGGATTAAGCCTAGTAGAATTTAACGCTAATTGTATAACTCCTACGTAAGAATAGCTCTATAGACCGAAAAACACGCTCCATGCCGGGCCCCTCCCTAAAGCAGACAGGCACGAAGATGGTTAGCAGCAGGAGTCCCGATGGGAGGAGGGGTCCCACTGCCGCTTACCGCCAACCCTCTAGCGTGCCTAAAGAAGGTAGTAAAAAAGCTTTTTTTTTAATTACCTAGCTAATTACTACTAAAAAAGCGTAAAGCTTAAAAAAGAAGGAGAGAAAATAATATAAAAATATCCTAATATAGTCTACTAATAAGTAGCATACTTTAACAAGTAGCGTACTTTTCTAGACATTTTTATCCTTTAATTTTCAGATATATCGATTCGGTCTGTAGTACGTCTGTTAGGGTTCGACATTAGCGGCGGCGGCGGTATGGAGTGCGTCGTCGGTTTCTGGGGACGACCCCAGATTATTTATTAAACATTATTTTAATTACCTAATTGTTAGAAATCTAGTATTTAAAGTATTAACTTATAAGGTAGAAACGGCCTTTTACTATTAAAAAAAAAGTACTATAAAGTTATTGTTAGCGGTATTGTAAATTATAATCGCTTATTCTTAATTACTAAGCTAAATAGCTTTTAGTTTTCTAATTTAATTAAAATATATAACGACTATTTTAAGCTAGATTATACTTATTATAAAGCCTATCTTATTAAAGTTATAAAAGTTAATATCTATAATATTTTATTTCGTTTATATATTAGTAATTAGCTAAAACTATAGTTTAAGAATTATAAAATCTTCGTAAAAGCCTTTCTAATAGTCGTAAATATAATTAAAATATATATTTAGTTTTAAACGTCGTATAACGAAGTACGTTAGCTAGTTCTTTATCTAGTACGCTACTTAAATCTACAATATCCTTATAATAATAATCTATTATAAAATATATAATATAACCCAGTACAGGGCTTTACAGAAATAATCGGGACAATCGGGGCATAATGCAATCGAGTATAGTACAGTTAGGCATAGTACAGTCGGGTATAATACAGTTAGGCATAGTACAGTCAGGCATAATATAGTCGGGTATAGTATAATTAGGTATTATACTAGGTATCCTTTAATACAAATACAGTAATATACTTATCGGCGCGAAGGATTTAATTATCTAATTAATACGTCTTTACGAACTTCCTTATTTAAATTACCCAATCGATCCAGACCTTTATAGCATTATCTACCTCGTAAAGACGCCTTACTCCCTCCGGAAATCCCTCCTCTGGTTCATTACTCTTTATCTTTATCCCAGATAGGATATAGCCGTCCTTAACGACAGCCAAGAGTTCCTCGTTATCGAGGAGCTCGACGGGTATATTCGGGCCTCCTTAAAGGTAATACCGAACTGCCTAGGCTTATTCTTTCAAAAGAACCGGTCGCTTTATTATAATAGTTATTATAGTATCGTCCTAAACCAGGGCTCTTACTTCGGGTATCTGGTTAAGGGTGGTTAGCGGTAAAGATTGGTAGTAATTAGGAGATACCTACGATATTTAACGATATAATAAATGGCAATTTTAAAGTACTAGACAGAATAATCGGTACGATAGAGGAAGGAAGAGTAGTAGGAGTAAGCTCCTACGGCTAGCCCTTTATATCCCCTCTCGTAATTAAGGTTCGAGTACTACCAATAAGGGTTTCGTAGTTCGGTCCACTCTAGCAACGCCGGTACGGCATGTAATAGCGGGGCGGTTAGTAGCCAGTAAGGTATATAACAGTAATGTAGAGGCGAGAGGTAGTAAATTCGATTTACGTCGGGAGTATTTTTTTTTTACAGAGCTAAGTACAGGGTAGAGTATACTTTTTTTTTGGAATAGAACCATTCTGTTAAACGATATATAGTATAACTACGAAGTTTAATAACTATAACGTTTATTTAAATTTAATAATAATAAAAGAAGAGGTTATTATCTAATATATATTTAATCAGGATTCGAAAGGGTTTTCGTCCTAGATTATTAATATTAGTAATATAGCTAATCTTTTACTTTAGAAACGAGATACCCTTGGGTTTCCGAGACCGATCCGTCGGACGGGATAGGGCTTTAATCTGAAAGACTAGTGTACATAAATGCCTTTAGTTGTTTCAGTTTTAGTTCTGCTGTTAACCGATAAGCAGACTCTATACCGAGGCTTCGCCTCCTTACGTATGTCGGTTCAAAGACGTTCCGGGAGGCCGCCGACATAATGAATCCTTAAATTCCATTCTTCGGCTCCTTAGAGTGTAGGCGAGGACTATAAAGTACCGCCTTCCACCCTTACTCCATTAGGTCTTTATTTTCCCATCCGTTCACCTTTAATCCCCGCTCGTCGCACAAATTTTGTCTTCCTACTCCTCTTAGAGTAAGAATAAGATACCAATTCCACACAGCGCCAAGAAAGTGCTCTTGTGCTTCTTTATTGCAAGCATGACGACAAATACTAGCTCGGCCGCCAAGAACATCTAGATGAACAAGCCCTGCGTAGCCGACGCGCGACCACCCCTATGTCGTCGCAACAGCCATCTCCGCAGGGAACAGCCTTGGCCTATGAGACGGAAACCCAATCAAAGGGACTGAACCAGGGGATCTTTTGTATCGGTGGCAAACAGCACAGCCCGCCCAAGGCTTGTTTAACGGAGGTTTCTAGGAGCGGCTGAACTAACGCAAGCGCCGTGGCTTGTCTCCCTTAGGCGGCCTCCCAGCCACAGCTTCATAGCCTTACATCCGAGAGCTGATGTCCAATATATTGCTCCGTTCCCTGGGCATCTTTGTAATGTAGAAATAAATATCTTTAGCCACATTCTGAGTTTCTGGAAAGGCTTTCGAGACATGATTTCCCAACCTTTACATTCCCCCACCAAAGAGTCTTAAAAAGGGGGTACAACCTAAAGCTACTATACGACATCTACCCCCCATTAAAACCCCCACGATACCCACCTGCACCATCCCAGACGGTCACCTGCGATGACATTCCCTCGCCGAAACCTCTTCCTTCTCCTCCTCCACCACCTCCTCCTCAGCATCCCCGTCGCCGATGCAGTCGAAACCCTTATGCAAGACTTCCCGGCATACACCTCCGCAGCTGCAACTCTACACTGCGTCACAGAGTGCGCCATCACACCTTCAGCTGCGTTCAAGGCAAAGTACACCTGCAGTCCCGGCAACCCAGTCAGCTGTATCTGCGCCAACGAAGCGGCCTCCCGTAGAGCTCCGCGAAAGCATGTCGACATATTGTTACGACAAGTGCGATGGCTTCAAGGGACCGCCTCTGGCAACGGCGATCCTCAGAGAGTATTGCGGGCAGGACTGGGAGGGGAAAGCGACAAGTACCGATGGTCCTACGGGATTTCCGACGACTACTGGGACTTATACAGATACCATCACCGACAAGGGGCCTCTGCCAACTCCAGACGAAGATTCCAAGAGGCGGGAGACCATTATTATCGGCACTGTGGTTCCCATCGGGTGCGTGTTTTTGGCCATCGTTCTGGGTGATTATTTAAGAGAAGTTCTATATACACCCACCACTTTGCTATACACACCCACCATTTTGCTGACCTCACCCACCATTGCCTAATACGGATAGCTGCCACTGGTAGCCGGCTGACATCCAAAAGGGCTACATTTAGGTGTTAAATGGTATATCTGGGATGCAGGCTGGATCGAATCCAACTGTACCAACATCCACAACCCTCCACAGACCTCCACGCCCACAGCCCACCTCTACGCCCACAGCCATCTCCACTATCGAGATCTCGCGATAGTACCATGGTATTATAGCCCCTACGCGCGCGCGTCAGGAGGTGCGGAGAAACAACCTTTCCGCGCGCATCTACGCTGTGGCGTGCCAACAGCTGGCCACGCCAATTAACACCACGCCCACAGCCATCTCCGCAAATATCGAGACCTCGCGACAGTTACTATAGGTGTTATAGCCCCTGCGCGCGCGCCAGGAGGTACGGAGAAACACCCTTTCCGCGCGTATCTACGTTATAGTCCACTCGATCCATACCATAGCAATTATCGCGAGATATTAATATAGGGGGTCGCTGGCGTAGGCGACTCAGGGGGGTCGCGCGCGCGTAGGGGCTATAATACTATAGTAACTGTCGCGAGGTCTCGATATATACGGAGATGGCTATAGGCGTAGTATCAATTAGCGTGGCCAGCTATTAGCACGCCATAACGTGGATGCGCGCGGAAAGGTTGTTTCTCCGCACCTCCTGACGCGCGCGCGCAGGGGCCACAACACCATAGTACTATCGCGGGATCTCGATGTGTTCGGAGATGGCTGTAGGTGCCCGATATGTGGCACATCCAAGTAGGGCATACCTTGCATAGCAAAAGGTAGCGAATGCAGCCAAATTGTACCTTTTTGGATGACAGTTGGCAAGTGTAGAGTGTCTAGCCGTATTAGGCAATGGTGGGTAAGGTCAGCAAAATGGTGGGTGTGTATAGCAAAGTGGTGGGTGTATATAGAACTTCTCTTATTTAACGCCTTGGTTAAAGCAGAGACGGAGGCATAATAGGCCGACGGCTAAAGCCTAGAGATGCTGAGCGGGCCTACAAACTCTACTTAGAATTGCTTTAGAAAAATCCAAGCTGGTGTCGGCCTAACCCAGGCAAATAATCACTACAACGTGCTCCTTACCACATCCAACGTGGTGGTTAACCCTAACTTATATCCCAATAGTCCAAAACTAGCCATAGCAAAACTCAGCGTCGTTACGAAAGCGAAATTTACTTCCCGCAACATCGCTTACAACTTCGCCCCAAGTTAACTTAGGTATCCTCCCTGTTCAGAACTCCACCCTTTTGCCCATCTTGCCGCCTCTCAGCCTCTCCTGCTCGGCGCCATCCGTCCCCGCGGACGCCACCGTCGAGTCATCCCGGGATTCCCGTATTTGCCCACCAAATAAATATCCTCGTCAACGTAGAATCCTACGGCGGACACTCGTAGTTTAACGTGCTGTAGTATTAACCTTCCTCTTCGCTTATATCTTGTACATGTCCGGGTTCGCGGCGCAAGCAATGCACAGTAATCTAACCCGCTCCTAACTAACGCCGTAGCTGCTCATAAGAACAACATCGCCTTTGGGTGTCCAGTCTAGTGAAGGACTGGGAGACAAAGTAGACTTCCCTTTTGGACGCTGGACGCGGTATCGAAACGGGTAGCTGCGGCATGCGGCAAGGAGGGGCTTAGGATAAAGCATGAAGAAACTAGAGGCGCAGAGTCCCGAGACGAGAGCCTTGTGTTGGATCTCGAGGCCGCCGTTAAATTTGTCGACGAAGAGTCTGACACCGCTACATCAAACTTCGACGCCTTGCTTACTGCAGGGGAAATCACATACATAGAACCTCGTCTGTCGTAACGGAAATCTCGTTGGGGTGGTCGGAATTTGCCACATAACTGCGCATCACCGTTGCACGGCACCGATTTCCCATGTTGTGCGTCGACGGGAGAGGCGGCACATCATGGTTTCTTGTCAGATCTACTGCTGTTAGTGGTGCTGGTGCTACTGCTGGCGGTGGTGGTAATGGTGTTGTTATTGTTGTTGTTGCTGCCAATGTAGTTTGCAACTGCTGTTAACTTGATCATCCGCCTGGCTTGGCCCTCGGACAAAAAGTAGTTGCTGGAGACGATGCCGATGTCACCCGCCCTCTTTCCGCGCGGGCCACCATTTGCCCGTGATATCGGCAGCCTCGAGGATCTCGAACTTGGAAAAGGAAATCTCGTGGGGGTCTTCCGGGCTGGCATTGTAGCCGAACAAGGCCCCTGACGTGGTACGGATACTCGGTCCAGACCCAGTATGGTAGTGTTGAGCTTGGCGGGACAAAAGGTGTGTTGTCTTGTTTTTTGTCTTGTTACTACCTGGTGGTTGCGTCTTTTTGGCGCTGTCGGTTACATCGTCAAGGCGGAAGTAGTTGCTGAGCGCCATGCCGATTTGTCCAAACAACGGAGTCGAAGGAAGGAAACATGCCCCTGGTAAACGTCCTTCATATTTGCCGACAACCGCTTGCCCCGCACGTGCACCAAAAGTGCTGCACAGCGGACGAAATTTTTGTTCTTATGCTTTGTCGTCTAACCCCTCCCAAATCATCCACACCCATATCATCCCGCCCCGGCCCCGTACTCCTTCGCACTTATTAACTTCCACAATTTTCTCATCCCCCTCACTGACTTCTCCTTTCCACCACCCGCAGACGGCACACTGATACCAGACATGCCACCCCCCTGCAAACTCGACGCTAACGACACCGAAGTTGCCCCCGTAGGCGTTGTCGCCCCTCCCGACTCCCCCGACATACTAGGCGACCTCGTCAACGCGGGCACCGACGCCGACGCCGACGCGCTATCAGTAGGCAATAAACTCGCATCACTCCTTCCTGCCTTCACCTCAGCTGGATCCTCCTCCTTCGGATCACCTATGTCAGGCCATCTCCACGGGAACAACTCACTCTTCCCAAAGATGACCGCGCCACCAATGTCCACCCACCCTGTAGCCGCCGCGGCGGTGGGTGCTGGTCTGCGGGGAACTATGCTAACCCGGTTCAAATTCGGAAGCAGAACCTGAACCCTATCGCACGCTCGTCTCGGAAGAAAAGCCGATGCGCGGAGGATGTGATCCGTGGGTGACTTCCCCTTGATGTCACAGTTGGTGCGGACCTCGCACGCACAACTCTCGAACGCAGAGAAGGATTGGTTCCAAAATATTCCCGGGGCCAGTTTGATGGGGTTGCACGCGGCGCTGCCCTCCTGGCGGAGGATTCTAGCCAGGTCGTACGAGCTGGCGGCAAGGTAGTCTTTGTTTTTGGGGAGTGTCTTCCAGCGGTGGCAGGTTGTTGTCGCTGGTGCCGAATGCGGAGCGATCAGGTCGCCGAAGCCCTCGCCAAAGAGAGTAACGGCACGAATGGCTCGAGTAAAGTCCACCCAGGACTTTCCGGCTCCGTCAAAAGCTCGAAGATGGACTACGCGTGGTACGATAGCACGACGGGCTGCGACGTCCATAAAGCGGTAGCCCTCTAGTTTGCCCCTTGGCAGCCTAACGGGCAAGCCGGACGCGAACATGTCGAGCGTAGCTTGGTGATCGATGAGTTGCCACAGCGCCTCCATGATCTGGCACACGCGGTCCTTTAGGCGGACTGTTGTCGTTGACCGGTAGTGAGTCGTAGTTGTCTGCCCCCCATGGACTGTTGCCTGCTCGGTGCGGACTTCATCCAGTGTTGGAAACACGGGTTGTTCCAGGTTCTGACGACTCTTTAAGAACCTAACGGCCGCCTCGGGGCTCGAAACGTCGCAGTGCTCCTTCAGGTCTGCGTGGTTAAGCAGACATTCGTCGCTGAAATCACCTTTCTGGTCTGCTCTGAGAGACGCCCTGACGAGATGGAGAAGTGTGTGAAGGCCGTTGGAAAGCCAGGCGCGGTGATCTAAGGTGTCGTACAGCACCACGTACGAGCTGGACAGGGAGCTCAACGACTCAAAATATGTCGTCTGTCTCTTGATCGCCGGCCCTTTTTCCTTGCGGCCCAGGGAGAACTCCGCGCCGCCTGAGATAAAGCCCGGACTCGCCGAGATGATGAATTTCTCGAGTGCACAGCCTGGACCAACGAAATCCGGACTCGACCAGCCAATGTCAAAGTTGGCTTGCGGGGAGCCTGCTTGCATTTTTAGGCTCGTGGCATAGGGATGTGGAATTGGCTCAAAGAACACTCACCAATGTTGTACGCAGCGGCTGTCGCCCAGCCCAGAATGTGCCTCGCTTCCCGGATACGAGAAGTTGCCTCGGATGGCGCCACCTGCGGGCTTTCCATAGTCCGCTTATCTCCATACCGCAATCGTTCGCCATCTTCGTTGAGAATGAAGTGCCATTTGATCAAGTTTTCGGCATAGGCGGTTGGAAAGACGGCGGCGTTAAACCCCTTGAGCAAAGCCCTATTGTTGAAGACGGTAAGCTGTGGCGCATCGACCAGGAGAGCCATAACCTCAAGCGGCATCTCCAAGCCCATCATGGCATTTGGCCGGTGTGTGACGGGAAACCCCTTTGCGATGACCGGATTGTTGAGGAATCCGTGCAGCCAGCAACTCCCCTCCAGACTAGCCGCGCTCGTAGATGGAAGCTCCTCCTCGGTGAAGCTCAACAGCAACTGAACGGAGGAATCCTTGTAGGTCGCCTTCTCGTCAAACCTCAAGCTGGCAATGCTGTGCGTAATCTTGCCAGGAACTGAGGATTCGCGCAAAGCAGCGCCGATCCAGGAGAGAACTTCTGCCACCTCCACAATCGAATCAAAAAGCCCGCTGCACTCGACTCGCACACTTCCGTCTTCGAGCTGCAGCGAAAGCTGTAGTCCATCAAACATGGTCCTTGTCACAGGCGTGGCTGGGTCTACGTCGGTTGCCGCAGTCAGGGCTTCCAGAACAGTTTCCCCAGTTAAAGGCCACGTCTGCTTAACGTAGCTCTCGCAGGATAACAGTTGCGCCTCCGCCGCCGACCCATTAATGGTTATTGCGGTGCGCAGGGCGTTGATTCTTTCGTACCCTTGCTGTTCCAAGAAGGCCCTCGGGTCCCAAGCCATTCGCATGACGGCTTTTTGGGAGCGTAGCGCCCTGTTCCCTCGATATTCGTTCAAACAGGAAGATGCGGCCGTTCTAATGGAATCCAGAATGTCGGCCGCGGCGTAGTCTAGCTGCGATCGGCTTTGCACCGCCTTGAGCAGCCACGAAAAAGACGACGTGTTGATGACAAAGTTGATCCTTGCCATGTCCACCTCTGGCAGAGTGGGCTTCAAATTGTCGCTCGAATCTCCAGGCTCTTCTCCCTCTGCACCATCTTGCTGGTCGGGTGTGTTGTTGATGTCCAAGGCCGGAGTTTGAGGCCTTTCTCCCCCGGCATCGTCTTCGTTTCTCCCCTCCCACTGGCTTAATCCATCGTGGTCCGCTGGATCTGCTGTCGACCACCCCAAGACCTTTTCGTGAACCGTCATTTCAGGGTCGCTCGTCCAACCCTCTCTGTCTGAGGCAATCGTTTTTTGGTCTTGAGCCTCGGCTTCGAGCTCAGGCTGGCTCGCTTGGAGGGCTTGTTGCAGTGCCTCTGTAATCCGGCTTGACAAATGTTTCCAGTCAGCATAGTTCCAACAACTGCCTCAGTAGATAGGCGCACTACCCAGAGAGACAGTCTAGGTCAGCCATGAGTGAATCAGGAATAAGGAGCTTACTCTCTGTTTTGTCTTGTAAAAACTCCCACAGCCCTTCCTTCAGCCACCTTCTCTGCAAATGCAACTCGAAGCGCAAAGGAGCGGAGAAGGTCAGGCAGCATCTCTATGAGCTGTGACCGGAAGACCTCATCGACGGAAAGGAGTTTTGTCGCTTCGAGTATATGCTCCACAAATGCATCGACATAGGCATCTCCAGTCCCTCGTGGCAGATCTAGTGACAGGTTATCGGTGATGATTGACGCGTTGTCACTGAAGTAAGTGTCGTGATCCGCCGTTTTCTGATCAAAGGTTAAGGTCGCAGCCTTTGATGCAGAACCATACCCTGAATCAGGAATCGTGGGCGGCGCGCCTGTCTTATTGGCTTGAGTATGAGGGTCGCCGGCAGGTCCGACGGCTGGATCGAAATCTGCTTGGTACAGTGCAGATAATTCCTTGAAGTCGACTGTCCGGCCGCACAACCATTCGAGTTGGTTCAAGTTTTTTTCCAGCCGCAACCGGGATCCGATTCTCTGAATGGCATCCGCGAAAGGTTTGTAGCCATTGCATAGCTCAGACAGCAGATAGTCGAGCTCCGAGAGGATGTGGAAGAGACCGGACACCAGGGTGGCGATATCGTCCACGAGCAGGGGAACAGAGCTTGGAGCACCTGAGTTGACCAGAAAGCGGCCCAAGGTTTGCAGACTGACCTTGGCTCTTGTGACTTCTTTAGCCACGTCAGCGAGCTCAGCCCGCTCCTCGCGCACTTTAGGACATGCGCGAACGCGGTTGTCCAGTTCAGAAGAGACACGATCGGCAAGGCCCAAAGAACCGGTGACTGTTGTCAAGATGGAGGAAGAGTCCATGGTAGCGAGTGGGAGGTCAATGGAGCCTCTGCCTCTGAGATCTGTTTGCGGGAGGGAAAAGAGGTCGGGCCCTCTCTGGTGAGAAAGTGCGCTGTTTCTGTGATCCAAGGCCAGAGCCTCGACGAAGGCAGCAACGCGTCACAGAATCTCAGCCCAAGTAAAACCTCGCGTTCAGGCGGCAATTGCTGAACTAGCCGAATTGGGTTAGTCACGCTATCTGGTGAGCGCTTCCATTCCGCCATTTCTGCCTTAGGCATCTAAAAATAATCGTGCGGTAGGGTGGTGGGGAGGGATGAATTGGGACATTTTATCTCAATACCTGTCACAGGAGCTGTCACAACCCAGAAAATCCTCAAAACGGAGAGTAAATACGCTGGCGGCCCCATTTTCGTCCCTGTAGAAGAGGAAGACCCCGAACTTAGCCCACGAAAGAGCCGCGTAAAGTTGACACAATACTCAATCTCTGGAATGGCGGGAAGCGCTCGACTGGCCCACTGGCCGAGCGCCTCATGTAAAGTTCATGGAAGATTGCTGGGACGCAGCACTGGAGCCCCACGGACACATCGACAGGCAGTTTGTGGATTTTGGGCACAGGGCGTCAGCAGGCTACTTCCCGACAGCGACCCCAGCTATTGGAATCAAGAGACCATATCCAACATACGCGAAGAACTCGAGGTACGTGTCGCGCTCATCTCCCTCTTGGAGTCCAAGGCTCCGGGCTTTGGGAACATCCCGATATACGGTTTTGGCTGGATCACTTTATTTCCAGAGATCGGCCCCCTCGGGGTCAACTACACCGACTTGAAGGGGGATTGGAGCCACTTGATGTAGAGCTCCGGGGGGGTTGGAAGGGTCTCTGAGGTCCGGATGGGCCGGGAAGGGGCAAAGATGATGAAGCAAAAACGGTCGTTGGCATGCAATGGAGGGGAGGATATATTTCGTGTGTAAGGTTGGCAACTTGCATCATTGGTGCTCGTGTAGTTTATTTCTAAATATTATAGTATAGCAGATGAAAGGCTTTTCCAAGAGCACTGCAAAAGCGAGTGTGTTCACTAATTGCCCGTGTCAGCTGCGGCGCGGTGGGAGGTGATGTATGCATAAACCCCAGGTAAGTTGATGTTGAACGAATTCATCAATTATAATTATGGGGCTCGCTTTAGCTTAGTGGAGCAACCATCCGGCGCATTTTCGGATATGTGGGACCCCCTCCGGCCCGGAACCGGGGCTCAGATGACTGCCCACTGGGAAGCACGTGACCATGTGTTGCTGCCTATCCCTCAACCCCCCCGCCAAGCCGAGCTGAACTTCACCTCCCCAACTCTCCCATAACAACAAACACGTGCACCATAAAAACCATGTCCCTCCTCCCCTCTCAATCAATCACCCTCCTCACCACCCTCTACACCTCCCCCACCCGCCACTACCACTCCCTATCCCACGTGCACACCCTCCTCGCCCTCCTAGGCACCCACCGCGCCGCCTTCGCCGACCCCGACGCCGTCGAAGCCGCCGTCTGGTTCCACGACGCCGTCTACAACTCGCGCGACAAGCCGCCGGCCAACGAGGCCGCGAGCGCCGAGCTCGCGGTGGAGCATCTCCGGGCGGCGGGGGTCGCGGAAGAGAGGGTCGAGAGGGTGCGGGTGATGATTTTGGCGACGGCGGGACATGTGGTGCCTACGGCGGAGGAGCTGGGGAGTGGAGGGGAGGGGGCGATGAGGGACGCGGAGATGTTTTTGGA
>Ga0247817_10000706_pt1 | contig 17877 bp, 19 predicted proteins | sample UWRJL212509R1_FD_178010 | JGI IMG/M metagenome (GOLD analysis project Ga0247817, IMG submission 178010) | Plant litter microbial communities from Arlington Agricultural Research Station in Wisconsin, United States - UWRJ-L212-509R-1 | ecosystem: Environmental > Terrestrial > Plant litter >...
GGGGTGGGAGCTCATGGAGTGCTCGGCCTGGTAGATCGCATCGGTGATGAGTTGCTTCGCGTGCTCGTTGGCCAGCCGGTAGAAGACGCGGGTGCCGTCCTGCCTACTGGTCACGAAACGGGCCAGGCGAAGTTTCGCTAGATGCTGCGACACGGCGGCTGGTGGCTTATCGACGATGTCGGAGATGTGGTTGACGGAGAGCTCGTCGTCACCGAGGGCCAGGATGATTCGGACGCGGGTGGCGTCGGCGAGCATCGCGAAGACCTCCACGGCGAGTTCGACGAACTGGCTGTCGGGTTCCGTCGCGCTTACCTCGTTATCTGCATGCATACGCAGATACTGACATACTTAGGGAGAAATTGCACCTGCGTAGCCGTCGGTAGTCTGGAGATCTGATGAGTGAGGTCGAGGTGATAGCGCGTCGACGGGCGATCCAGACCGTCCGCGGCGTGGCCACCGCGGCAGTCGCCCTGATCGTTGCAGCCGTGTCTCACTCATTCGGCGGGGGAGCGGCACCGTCACCTGTCGGCGTTTCTCTCGCTACGGCCGTGGCCGTGCCGGTGAGTGTGTTCCTGGCCGGTCGACGGCTCTCGGCCCTGCGCATGATGATGTCGGTCGGTGCGAGCCAGTTCGCTTTTCACACTCTTTTCGCCCTGAGCCCTTCGACGGGGGAAGCGCTCAGCGTCGCGCCCGCCCATCATGTCCCGGTCGTTGTCCTGGATGCGACCGTTCTTGAGGGCGGCCCATCCGGCCACCACTCCGGCTCCATGTGGATCGCTCACGCGATCGCGGCGCTCGTTACGTTCGTCATCCTTTTCCTTGGGGAGCGAGCTGTCTGGGGGCTGTTCGCCTTGGCGGGTGGCCGCGCCGCCGGTGCCGCGTTCTCCGCACGCCCTCACGGACACCCACATCTCACTGTCGCAGGTTCCGGTTTATTCGACCTGGTTCGGCGGCTGGCTGTTCTTTCGCGAATGAGACACCGCGGCCCGCCCATCACCGGCACCGCATTCATCTCATCCTTGGCGTGAAGCTCGACGCTCCGCCACTCCTAGCGAAAGACAACCATGAACAAGAGATCCTTTTTGCCTGCCATCGCCGCCCTGGGCGCTGGCTTCGCCCTCGTGCTCGCCGCGCCCTTGGCAGCGTCAGCGCACGTCGACGTCGAACCGAATACCGCCGAGGCGGGCGCCTCAGCGCGCTTCACATTCTCGGCGCTCAATGAATCCTCTGCCTCCACCATCAAGGTTGAGGTGCAGCTGCCCACGGATACGCCCATCGTCTCCGTCACCTCGTCGCCGACACCTGGCTGGACCACAACAGTGATCCGCGAAAAGCTCGATTCACCGGCAATGATCGGCGAAGCTGAAGTCACCGAGGCAATCACCCGCATCGTCTTCGAGGCGGAACCCGGCAACGGCATCCGCCCGGGCGAGTTCCAGGAATGGCGAGTCTCGATGAGCCCCATCCCTGACGCCGGCAGCGTCATCTTCCCCTCGCTCCAGACTTACGACGACGGCGAGGTAGTCGAGTGGACTGCCACCGCTGAGGAGATCGAAGCAGACGCAACACTCAAGCCCGCACCCGTGCTCTACATCAACGACGAACCTGTCGCAGACAGCCACGGGGGAGCCGTTGACGAACACGCCGAGGAAGAAAGCACTGAACCGTCAGCGGGCGAGGACAGCGTCAACACTGTCGGGGCCGTGTTCGGCATCTCAGCCTTGGTGATGAGCGCCATCGCCCTGACCATCTCGGTGATCCTGTACCGCCGGGGCCGCGCCACCGCATAGCTGAAGCTCGCCGCCCCCACCCACTCGCAGGTGGGGGCGGCAACGCTCATCGGAACTCTCTCAAAGCTCATAGCGGGGGAGGGCCCCGCTATCGAGCCCGCGCTTGACGATGTCGGCCGCAGCGAGAATATACGGAACACTGTGCGTCGTTCGCACTTCGGCGGCCTTGATGTAGTCGGCCAGGCGAAACGGCGACGCAGCCGCAAGCTCCAGTGCTTGATCGGCGTTTGCGTGCCACAGCTCACCGTAGAAGTATGTTTCGGCGAGCGAGTAGTCCGGCACCATAGGTTCGGGATGTTCGTCCAGGAGTTCTTGTATACGATCGTCGCCGACCTCGAGTAGATGCATGGCGATGATGGTGGGTTCTTCAGGAACCAGGTCGAGCTTGATTCCTTCAGGCCCCGGCACCGTCTGGGTGCCCCAATACATGGTGGTGCGCCAGCTGCGGAGAACTTTGCGGAGTGCGTCGACGCGAGGGCGCTGTGTCTCGTCGAGCTGTGACACCAAGTTCAGGATGCCGTTGATCGACACCGGCTCGTCTTCGAGATAGATGATCGGACGGATCAGATTCCCCAGTTCCTTCCACCCCGCGGGATCTGCGGGGTTAACGTCGATTCGCCGGGGCATCCCGTTTTCGTCGAAGTGAAGGGAGAAATTGACTCCCACGCGCGGATCATGGATGCCGAGGGGATGTGCCGCGATTCGCTCCGCACGATCCAGAAACAGATGTAACCGCGCTGCAGGAGATGGTTGCGTCTTCTTCCCGGGCCTGGCCATGTCTCGACCCTAGGTGAAGGGCGTCGACGGCCGCAGCGACCTGACCCCGGTCTTCGTCGCGAGATCACGCGCGTCTGAGGTATCGGACCCCAAACCCAACTATTACAACGGCCGCCGCGATCCAAACAATGACTTGCGCCATGTGGAGGTCCGGCCCGGCGTCAACGACCGGCCATCGTGGCAAAAAGATCATCTCGACAACCGCACCCGTCGGTACGAAAAGCCGCGCCAGGAGTCCCGCCAATCGTCTCGACCGCGCGGTGAAACCGATCAACGCAAAGACCGACCCGACAACCGCGTAGCCAATGAGCCAGGCGGAAACGTCGAACCAGTATTCCTCGAACGGCGTTCCACCCAAAGCGGAGTCTGAAAGGTAGTAGCCGAATACTGCAGCTGCGCCAGCGAGCGGGCCTGCACAAACGGCACCCGGTCTAGTGCCTTGTAAGGCACCCGCCCAGACAGGCACGGCGGCCCACGCCCAACCTGAGTTGAGAATGAATGTGATCGGCGACTGCAGCACGTAGTTCGACATCGACGCCGCAACTCCGAATATCGCTCCGAGGACGATCACGACCAACAAACGAAGCGCCCAATTCACCCTCGGAGGTTATCGTGTCCTCACCACCAACAAGCCACATCAGCGGCGAATATCTCAAATAATCCAACTCTCAGAAATCGCCTGAGATGGCGTAGAGAGAGACGCGCGGGCCGAGCGAAATCTGACGCAATCGGCACCATCCGATGGCATATTCTGTAATAAAGTGAGTATTGCTCGTGAAGCGCATTATCCGTTTTCACACTAATGCTGGGAGCTCCAGCACGTATTGTCGACAGACATAGACTCGCTCGTACCTTGCACGTAGTTCGCTTTCCTGCTCGATTGGCGCATGCATCATCGCGATGATGGGTGCAGACAAGTGTGCCGGGGTTTCGAATCCGTCTCGCGGATCTCCGGCCTCGTCTGATCGGTACACATGCAGGTATCGGTAGTGCTCGACGAATCCCATAGCTCGGTACCAGTTGTTTGCCGCTTGGTCTTCTCGGGTCCAGGCGTCGAGGTACTTCACTGATCTCGGGAGCCGACGAAGAGCTTCGGCCAGAAGGCCACGCCCCACGCCGGAACGGCTGTGGTCGGGCCGAATAGCTATGGTGTCGACCGTTGCCGTCTCGGCGTCGATCTCGACATCGAGCAGGCCGACAACCTCGGTAGCACTTGTGTCGACGAGCTCGATCGATGGTGGAGCGAGTACGGTCTTCACTCGCTTTACGTCGTCATAGTAGTTCGTGTCAAAGTAGGCGAGAAGGCGGGTCGAGAGCCACTGAGGCTCGTCACTGGGCTGGTAGGTGCGGATCATGGTGTGTCCTCTTTTTGAGCATGCGAATAGGAAGCCGCGATGCGGCGGTGACTGTCGCACTCAAGAGAACATGAAGTGAGAATACCGAAATGGTCAAGCTGTTGTGCACACCCAGTGCACCGGTTTCCCTGCATCGTGATTGCGGAAGACCGATCAGAGAGACTTTTGCGGGTGAAGCACCCTATTCCCTGCACATATTGCTCAGTGCTCTGCGGACAGACCTACGCACGAGGTCGCGCTTTAGACAGCGAAGAGCGAACCGCAGACAAGGCAATGGACTCTTGAGGCGTTTTCCTCGGGAACCTTCACCGGTTCGTTCGGGTGGCAGGGTGGTTCGGCGATCATCATGTCGTCGGGTTCAGCGAGTGCGTCAGGTGTCTCGATACCGAGCGAGAATGATCGATTCGGCGTGAAAGACATTCCTTTGACGCTCTTGAGCATTTTGTCGACGGAGTCTCGAACATATTGATCTATCGCGGGTCCGCCAACACCACGCGCATAGTCAACTTGCTCTGGGGTCCACCACTGATCGGTCCCAGCGGGAACGCCACAGAGTGGGCAAAAGTATTGTGTGACAAGCTCCGCTTCGGGGTCGCCCTGTTGGTGGCTGAACCATTTGAATTCTTGCTCGCAAGCCGGACATTCCCTGCGGAGAAAACCGTCGGAGTCAAGCGGCAGGTCCACGGGTATGCGAATATCGTCGTTCAAGGTTTCGCTCCTCAACTATTGGTGTCTAGAAAAATTTCTTGTACAACCTGGTTGCCGGCCTCGCCTCGTGCCGAGACGGTGACATCAAATACGTCCTCAAGATCTGGGCCGCCGAACATTCGCCCCATGCCCATCACATCAATGGTCACAGACCGGCCTCCTCCTGGGATCTTCTTGATGGTTTGCTTGTTGTGGAGCTGTAGTGCCGCGTCCGCGGGCAGTGCGACATCCACGTCGAAAGCTGTCTCGGTGCCACGGTTGATGATCTGCAGTTTGTCGACGCGGTTGCCGCCCTTGTTGAAGTACTTCACATCGAAGTCGATGGGCTTACGACCGGTTGCGCTCGACGGGAGGCGTCGACCCAGTGGCAGGCCTTCTCCGGGCGGCAGCGGCGGCGTGAAATCCCCGGCAGTGTGCCATTCGGTACCGCGAAGATTAACTGCACAACCTGCGGTTTCCAGCCGTGAGGCAAGTTCCTGTCGCCGTGCGGAATTGTTCGTGAGGCGGATCGCGTGCCGGCCGGCGACGTCGCTGAACGGCCGAACATCACCCACCTCGACAAGAACTGTACGGCGTGGATCCCTGCCCAATGCCATACCCGCCTCGAAGAGAACGTTCGGGCGGGCTTGCGCTGCCGGTTTGGTCTCCGAATCCCCGTCACCACGACCGAACTGGGGTTGCAGGTACGCGATCTCGTCCGGAGTCATCAATACGACGATCGCGGCAGCATGGTTGAACGCCGCATCCAAAACCTGACCGATGTATGGAGAGCCCTCCCCGGTCAATCGGACCGCCTCGCTCCACTCCATCGGAGACAGATCGATGCTTCGAAGAAACTCAAACATCGCTTTGCGCAACGATTCATTACGTCCATGCACGACGAAGACCGACCGGTCATTCATTGGTTGATCCGTCATAAGGATTCCTGCTCACTGCGTCGTGGACTTCGGATAACTGTCTCAGACAGATTACAAGTTGCGGATGACACTAACGCGATGTGGTCGCGTTGAATGGTCGGGTGTGCGGATCGACTATCCGTTGTTGAATCCTCAACGACAATGGTTGAGTGAGAATCTTCGGGAGCGCCTCGAGCAGAGCAAATTGCGGCGCGACCCGATCAGTCAAGCGTCTAAAAGAGGCTGCGCAAACTGCCGTCGACGACGTGACATCTCGAGCGACCCTCGATCGGCAACTGTGCGGCGGAGCGAGATGACGCAGCGTGCTCGATTCGACGCTATCCAATGGAGACGGGATGACGACATGGTTGCTGTTCGACTCCGTGATGGCACTGTTCGCGGATATTCGGGTGTCGGTTTCTCCGATAATTTCTCTTGCCGTGTGACCCACGCTGAGTACAACTGGCCGCATCGAACGCTTGTTCTCAGTACAGCCGATACTCGAATCGAGTTTGAGGTTGGCACCGTTCGTAATCCAAATCCGCTTCGAGGGCGACCAGTCGTGTACTTGGATCAGAACCATATGAGCACGTTAAGTAAAGCTTTGCGTGCACCTCATCGAGTTAGTGAGCTTGAGTGGTCCGCAGCGATAAGGCTGATCACTTTGGCGGGACAGGGCAAGATCGTCATCCCGTTCTCAAATGCTCACCTGTCTGAGACCGCCGCCTGGACCGATGATGAAGCGCGACTCCACCTCGCAACCACAGTCCTTAGTGTCAGTCGAGGTTGGCAGCTCCGGGACCCGCTGCAGGTGAGGCAAGACGAGTTCGAGTCTCTGCTGGACGCCGCCGCAGGGCGGGTGGACTCGTCACGCGAGGTTGTTACTTTGGAACCCAACGCGGCGATGGCTGACCGCTTACCTCCAGCGATCTCGGGGGAGCCATTCATAAACGACGTGCCCGCTCTCCTCCACATCTATCAATCGACGCTCTGGCTGAACGTGGCTGCGGGACTCTTGCTAGACGAGGCACCGGTGCCGAAAGCGCCACTGGAGGGTTGGACGGGGCGCGTCCAGAGGTTCTCGAACTGGATGCAAAACGAAACAAACCGAACGAAAATCGAGCGTCGTCGGTCCGCCGCCGTTTTCATGTTCGCTGACGAAAGCAGGGAAGTTGCGAGAGCCGCTTCAAACATCGGGCTAACAGCTGAAGAGTTGTCGCAATGGTCACGGAAGACTTGGCTCGAGCATGACCGGGGTCAGCCAGCTGTGTCTATTTTCCGGTCAGTGATGATCGATAAATTGTTGACCGCTCACACATGGGAGGGAAACGACCTCACAGATTTCATGTATCTCAGCACCGCGGTTGGATATTGCGACTTCGTAGCAGGTGACCGGCGCACGATAGCGTTATTGCGCCAGACAACTCGAAGGCTTGGGCGTGGTGCGGAGCTGTTTTCCGATCTCCCCAGTTTGGTCCGATCGCTAGACGCCCGTCTCGAGCCTTCTGTATGGATCTAGAAACTCTATTGCCGCACTTCGCGAGTTCAACACGCTGAACGCGGTTCTGAAATACGAGTCACGCCGACCAGCAATCTTAGGCGTCTCGGTTTACTAGCGGAGACGGGCCCGTGCGTCGCGGAGTGCTCGCTGGTTAGTGGACGGGGATTGCCGTTCGGAGTAGAAGGCAACGAACGCGCCAGCGCCAACAACAAAAATAGTAAAGGCGAAGGCAGAGGCCGGTACTGACTGGGCGTCGGCAAGGATGAATCCCACGATGTCGCCTCCTGCGAACGACCGCGTGTTCGTTGTCAGCGGTGCAAGAGCGAACGCCAAGGCGGGAAGGGACGCGATGCGGACGTCGAGAAACGATGCAAATGCGAGAGTGATGCCCAATAGCCCGAGGATCGCACGGATGGGCGCCCAGGGACCGGTGGTCATCGAAGTCGGATCCATCAAGAGGTTCACGGCGGACAGTGCGACCGCCACGGTGAGTCCCGCAGATGTCAGTAGTGCCACGTTGAGCATTCGTAATAGGGGGAGTGACCTCGCGCCCGCGAACTCGAACTGCTCCGTTCGTCCGCTCAGCGCAAGACCGAGGGTCGCGGTGATGAGCCACAGTCCGGGAGTGTTCCACGAAAACACAGTCACTCCGTCTGGCCAGCTGATGACGAAAGGGTGCGACACGACGGCCAGGAGCACTGTAATGGCGAGTGCCGTGGTCAGGACGGGCACAAGGTGCCGCGTTTGGAAATAGTGCTTCACGAGCGGGGAAGATCCTCGACTGTGAGCTGACACGTGCGGAATGCGTCGAAGTGCTCATTCATCCACGCGGCGCCCTCCTCATCACTCTGAGCGCGAAGAGCTTTCAGGGCTTCTACGTCCTCCGGTAGCAAAGTCGACTGGCTTTCCGCGCCCGACCCGGCTATCCAAAACTCGGTGATGGCGCGGGCCCAGGAGGGGTTGGTGTCACATTCAGTGCTTCGAATATCGATGAGTCCGCTCATCACGCTGTCTACAGCTGGGTTCCGCGCACGGGAAGATAGGTAGAGCTGTGTGAATGTATTCGAATCAATGGGATGTGAGTCGGACTCCATGCTCAGTGAAGTGAATGCGGCGGGAGTCGACGCGAAGATGCCTTGGACACGGCTCCACGACTTCATTACCTCTGGCATGACCGGGGTGTAGTGGGCCGGCGCGTAGAGGGCCAACGATCCTGAATCACTCGAGAATTTGGATAGCTGCAACTCGCTGGGGGACATCGGTGTGCCCCACATGGTGTGCTGCTTACCCACGAGAATTGCCCCGCTGACCCCAACGGACAGGGCCAAAACCACACCCAGAATCCCTCTACTCAGCTCGCGCCGATCGGAAAGCCAGAGTATAGCTACGAGTAGCACAATCACGCCCAGCTGGACCATTATCTGACCCATAAAAAGTGAGTCGTTGAGTTTGAGGAAATCACCCGCGGTGTAGGACCTCATCGGCAATACCTGGTTGACGAATTCACCGCCAGGCAGAGAGATCATCGCTACCAGAGCAATGGCACCGGGGGCAGCTGCAACCAGCACTGCAATCCAGTGCCTGACTATTGACGCGGCAAAGTAACCGAGCGCGATGGCCGCCACAAAGACGAGCAGAGCACGCGATAGTCGTGCGATGTCTGGAGTGTCGTAGAGTCCGATGATGATTGCGCGCACGTAAATCGCGACGACGATGAGTATCCAGGCCGCAGCAACAAAGATTGCTGTGGCTGCTGCACCGTGAAGTGCCTGGGTGGCCCGCGAGCGGACCCCGGTATCCAGGATCGGGCCGCCGTCGTGCCTGCGATCGCGTAGACCATCCCACGCGGCGAACGCTGCGATCAGTGGTGAGAGGAACGGTCCCAGTTGCTCGATGGATTCGACGACGTTTGCGTTGGTCGCCACATGAGGGTAGGCGGCGGAGAGTGCCACGAAGAAGCCTGCGACAGTGAAGAAGGGAGCTACCCAGCGGAATACAGACGATCGAAGTTGAACCGCGAAACCGTTCATCCGGCGTACGCCGCGGTCTCGGCTGCATGCTTCATGTGCATGGCAACATAGGCCCGCTCAGCAGGAGTATCACCTGGCACGCCTTCAGCGTCGATCTCGAGGAGCGTTGATGACGAGCCCGCGAAGGCAACTTTGCCCTCGATGAGAAAAATGAGCGAGTCTGAGAACGAGACAGCTTCGTCGATGAGATGTGTACTGACTACCACTGCTCGTTCTTGACCAAGATCCGCGATGAGCTGGCGGAGCGATATTCGCTGCTCGGGATCAAGCCCTGAACTGGGCTCGTCGAGAATGACGAGTTTAGGATCATTGACTATCGCCTGTGCGATTCCCACACGCCGGAGCATCCCTCCGGACAGGGCGCCTAGTTTGCGGTCGGAGAGTTCTGCTAGGTGGACAACGTCAAGACACTCTGACACTCGTCGATCGACGTCCGTGCTAGGCACGCCTTTCAGCCAGGCCGCGTAACGCACGAAGTCTTCTACGGACAAGGTGGGGGTGAATGCAAAGTCCTGGGGGAGATATCCGAGTTGTTTGCGGATGGCGACACGTCCTGCGGCCGTGCGTGGATTTTCTCCCAGTATTTCCAGCGTCCCGTCGTATCGGCGCAACAGAGTGCTAGTGATGCGGAACAGCGACGTCTTACCAGAGCCGTTTCGCCCCACGAGGGCAGTAGTGCCGTTGCTAATTAAAAGGTCGACGGAGTCGAGCGCGGGCGTGGGCTTTCTTCTATAGCCGAGCGTCACGCCCGACGCTCTCACCGCAAACGTCAATTGATCGTCACCCGCAGATCACAAGCTCGGCGGAATCGGCGGATAGAGTCCACTCGTAGCCAGCGAACGATACCTGGCCGAAATAGCGGAAATCGTCGGTTCCCGATCCGGAATCGCAGGTCGAACCGGTAGCGGAATAGGTGGTCTGGGAGCCGGGGTCCTGGACGAAGAAAACCTGAGGGTTGGTGATCCCGTAGGAACGGTGGACCTGATAGTTCAGCGTCCGGCTTTTCGACGTCGTGCAGTTGCCGGAACCGGTGCCCTTGATCTGCGTACCGCTTTTGTAGGGTTTACCAGGCGTCTGCCCACATCCTGAGGGCTGTGCGGCAGCAGCCGATGTAGCGACCACGGCGATACTTCCCATCGACAGCGCGGCGACTAAGGCCACGGATGCCAGTTTCGTTAGCTTCATGCGAACTCTCCTTGACTCGTTGAGTCTCAGCCGATGCTGAGAGGATATCGCAATGGTGGCCTTGTGGGCACGATTCGGATAGTCGGCCTTTTGAGGGACATTCGCTTTCCAAACGGGGTACAAGCGTCAATCGGTTGAAGCCCGTAAATGCTGCCACCACCGAGGTTTTTTGAAAGCTTTCTCTTCGAGCTCCCTTGCGCGAGCCGTATACGAGTCGGACAATGCGCCATAGAACCGCGCGCGAATCTCGATGAGGTGCCCGCAGTACATAATCAGTACGACTGCGAGCACCAGGAGAATTCCGCCGGCGGCATTGCTTGCGATGGCCCACACCGCGACGGTGGCGATGAAGGCGCCGGCAACTACTCGCGTGATCATTCCGACATGCTCTCGAACCGTTTGACGATCTTGAGCTGTTGATGCGTAATAGCGGGCCTTCTTGACGTCATCAACGAGTGCGGGGGATTCTGGAAAATCGTGCCCTGGACCAAACGTAATCTTCGGGGTGACTAGTCCGTCCATTGCAGATTCATCGAATCCGTCCAGGAATGGTTGCGCGATACTCCTGCGACGGGTCCGTACGGTGTGGAACAGGACAACTGCGAAGAACGGGATCGTCAGAAGTCCAATAACGATTCGGCACCACCAGGCCCACGGGGAAAGAAGGCCCAGGAGTGCGATGATCGCGATCGTCTGGGCGGCCACCCATAGCGCGAGGGATAACCCGACCCGTGATCGGAGCACGATTCTTACCGGTGCGGGCACGGTGCTGGATTGCGATATCGGGCCTGAGTACACTGCGAGCACAGCCAGCAGTAACACAGAGAGTGTGTACGTGTACAGCGACCGAACCATCCCGATACCAATGAAGCAATGCAGACGGCACACCAATAGCGCACGCACATTTGCTTTTCGATCGCAGAAAGTGCAGCTCAGGAGGCAGTTGGGGGAGCCGAGGTGTGCCTCACGTAAGTCACACCAATTTCATCTAGCGCAAATAGAGTGAATCCTACTTGACATAATGCGCATTATCAGCGTGCAGGAACGAGCGCCGAGAGGGGCCACAAGCCCCGCTAGACCGCCAGGAACTCTTCCAGAACCTTTACGACGAGTTCGTGGTCGTCCTGCTGCGGCAAACCCGACACTGTGACGGTGCCGACGAGTCCTGCATCGCGAATGACGATCGGAAAACATCCGCCGTGCGCCGCGTACAGCGACAACGGCAGGCCCGTCGATTCGTTGAAATCCTTGCCGGAGGCGGCGTGGCGACGTCCGACGAGAAACGAGCTGGCGCCGTAGCGACGCACCGTGCGGATCTTGCGTGCCACCCAGTCGTCGTTGTCGGCGGATGTGCCGTCCAGGGCCGCGTGAAAAACCTGCTGGTCGCCCTTGGTGATGTCGATGGTCACGCCCAGGCCGCGTTGCGTGGCCAGCTCCACGAGCCGGGATCCGATCGCCCACGCGTCAGCGTTGGTGAACCGGCTGAACTGCAGGCGGCTCTCCTGCTCTTCGATGCGCGAGATGAGCTCAGCGAGTTCACTTGACATAATAATCGCGATTCCTTTATCACATGGTCAGCACGACGGCAGCTGCCGGCGCACGAGGTTGATGAGCTCTTTCGGCTCGTAGGCGTCCTGGGTGGTGAGCAGTTCGTTGAGCGTCCACCAGCGGTGCTCAAGCACGTCGACCTGCTCGTCGTCGGTCCAGTTGGCGTTCGACGGCTCGAAGGTGTCGACGACGGCCGTGTAGAACTCGGCATGCCCCGTGTCGTGGTCCGCGTCATCCCACTCGACGACGAAGTCGTGCGACCAGACCGGCTCCCCCAGTTCGACCCCGGTGAGCCCGGTTTCTTCGAACAACTCGCGCACGGCGGCGTCAGCGTGGCTCTCGCCGGGGTCCACTCCCCCGCCGGGTGTGAGCCAGCGCGCGACACCCGTGGTATCCGGAGCTTTTGTCAAAAACAGAAGCACGCGGTTGTCGCGGTCGAACAGCAGCACTCGCGAGGTCAGGCGGTTGATCACGAGACCAACGCTACCCCTGCTTCGGGCTCTCGGCGGGCGCCGCATTGATCGCTCCGACCGCGCGTGCCGTAATGGGCGAGCCCGGCTCGCTGCGTTCGCGAGAGCGCGACTCTGTGCGGCGTCGCGACCATGCACCGATGACCCACCCCAGCACCATGACGAGACCGATGAGCAGCAGCCCGTTGAGAATAGTGACCCAGATCGGCACGGCAACGGGCGCAGTGAGAGACTCCCCGAGGGTTAGGGGCTTGGTGGTGTACGAGACCGGCTCCACAGCAGAGAACTCCAGTCCAGGCGCGAGAAGAGGGTCCGCCTCAAACTCCGTGGTGATCGTGTAGGTTTCCCCCGGTTTCACACTGTCAGCGAGGGGGATGTCGAGTGGCCGAACGACTCCCTCAGATGCTTGTGTGGGCTGCTCGGCCGTGACGACAAACACATTGTCGCCGCGAGAATCCTCCCCCGTTACTGTCCAGGTTCCGCTCGGTGGGGTGCCGACGACGTCGACATACTCGCCGGTGATGCTGGTGCGGACAGTCGGAGCTGCAGCTTCAGCGGGATCGGTGAGCAGCTCCACACCGAGCGATAGCGCGAGCGGAGTGATGGTGAGGGTCGCCGGCTTCGAGGTCTTGCTCGTTACGCGCGAACTGTTGGCAGCAGGGCTGAAGATAGCCGTAACGGTGTACGTGCCAGCGGCGAGCGGAGGCTGGTCGGCTGGCTGCGTGAAGTAGGCAACGCCGCCCGGATAGATCGTTGCGCCGCTTACGAAAGCCCCGGGCAAGCCGGCAACCTGGAAATCGACGGTGCCGTCGGATTCGGACACGATGTAGTTGCTGTACTCCGAGTTCGAGGACACCTGTACCGCGAGTTCCCACGATGAAGTGAATGCGGCGGTGACGTCGCTCTCACCCACGAAAGCGATCGACGTTGGCTCGTTCGCGGCGGAGGCCGACGATACTCCGGCGAGTGTCACGGCAGCTGACGCAACCACCAGCGCCACGAGGCGCGCCAATCGGCGGCTCATGCGCCGTCACCGTCGATGACCGTTGCGGCTGCGACATCCGAAGACCTGACCCTCAGTCGAGCCATCAGCACAAGAAACACAACGATGGTGACGAGCAACAGGGCGATAATGCCGAGCCCCAGAATCGCGAGCCAGAGCGGAACTGACGAAGGTGCCTCCTGTGTTTCGGGCACCGGCGCAACGACCGCGGGATCCGACTCCCCCACTGCTGGTTCCGCCGGTGAGGTGAAGAGCAACTGCGTCTCCTGCTCGACCGCGAAGTTCTTGGCTTGGGCGGATGCGGGTGTGAACGTCGCACTCGCCGTGAAGTCGCTCGCCAGGGGCACGTCGTGCCAGTAGAAGGAAGCGAACTGGGTTGAGCCACCCTTGACTGGAATCTGCTTTTCGGCGACGATGCCGCCGGCTTCATCGTTTATGGTGAACGACCACTCCCCATCGGGCACTCGAACGTCACAGCCACCGTAGCTATAGCACTCGTTGATCGATTGGATGAACGCACCGGTGAGCTGCGCGCTTGCGATCGCGCCCCGTGGCTGGTGCGCGTCGGTTTCTATGCGAAAGTCGACGGCGATCTTCGCCGGTGCGATCACGATCCGTGCGGCCTTGTTCGCTGACGAGTTGACGCCGGCGAGCGGAGTGGGGCGCGGATCTTTGAACTGTGCGGTCACCGAATACGTGCCTGCGGGCATCGGGTTCTCGCTGAACTGGCGTGAGTTGATGTAGACGCGACCGTTGTACGGCACGCCAATGTTGATCTTCTTTCTAAAACCGTTGTCGCCCGTAGCCGTGATCTCGAGTCCGCTTCGGCACGTGTTGGGCCTCCCGCACAGAGTGTCGTACGTGGTGACCTTGAGCTCCCAGCCATCGCGGTACTCGAGCTTCGTCTCGGCAGGCTCGAACACGATGCGTACAGGGGGCAATTCCTCGGCCTGCGCAGGTGCCGCCGTCACCACCGAAAGAGCGAACATCACGGCGACGAGCGTGCCCGCGCGAGTCGTGATCAGTCGCGTGCGGCCTGATGCGCTCATCGGGGCGCGTCGTCAGGTTCGTCAGAGAGCGACCACGAGGTGGATGTCCCGGCGGTCGGCTGCACGGGAGGAGCGGCCAACGCGGCCGGCGACGGCGCTGCGGGCAGGGCGGACGGCGCCGTAGCGAGAGCAGCGTCATCCACGCCGTCGTTTCGGCTGCGCGCCAGCCGGGTCAACAGCCAGACGAAGAGTGCGACGAGACCGATGAGTAGCACACCGTTGAGGATCGTCGCCCAGATGGGCACAGCGACCGGGGTCGAGAGTGTTTCGCCGAACGTGAGTGGCGTCGTCGTGTACGTGATCGGGGCAGAATTCTCGAACTCGAGACCCGAGGCGATGAGCGGGTCAGCCTCAAACTCGGTGGTGATCGAGTAGGTCTCTCCTGGTTCAAGCGAATCAGTGATGGGGATGTCTAGTGGCCCGACCGCACCCTCGATTGCTTCGGTGGGTTGCTCGGCGGTGACTGTGAATGCATCATCACCGTTCTCGTCAACGCCAGTGACTGTCCAGGTGCCCCCCGGAGGTGCCCCGACGACATCGACGTACTCCCCGGCGAGGCTTGTTCTGACGGTCGGTACAGCGACGACCGTGGGATCGGTGAGTAGCTCGATGCTCGTGCTCAGGGCGAGAGGTGTGATGGTGAGAGTCGCCGACTTCGTCGTTTTGCTCGTGCCGAACGCGCTGCCTGCCGCAGGGGTAAAGACAGCGGTGACGGTGTACTCCCCCGCGGCGAGTGGCGGTTCGTTTGCGGGTTGCGCGAAGTAGGTCATTCCGCCCGGGTAAATCGTCGCCGCGGTGACATACTCGCCCGGCACTCCTTCGACGAAGACATCGACTGTGCCGTCGGTGCCTTTGATGCTGTACTTTCCGCTGTCGGAGTCCGATGTCACCCTGATGGGCAGCTCCCAGGGCGAGTTGAACGGGGCGGTAACTTCTGTGGCTCCGACGAATGCGATCTTGGTGGGGAGATCTGCGGCAGACGCGGGTACCGCGGTCGCAAGACTCAGTGTCGCTCCCACAACCAAGGCCGCGAGTGTCAGTGAGATCAGGCGGTTCATGCGTTGTCGCTTTCGGTTGCGAGTTCGGCCGTTTCGTCGAGGTCAGCCCCATCGTCGGGATCGGCGGTAACCGACCTGCGACGCAGAAGGATCAGGACGATCGCCGATGCGACCAGGAGGGCCGCGGTGAGCGCGAGACCCAGGATCACAAGCCACAATGGCACGGATGATGGCGCATCGTTCTCCTCGGTGACAGGAACGACTACGGCTGGGTCGGATTCGTCAACCACCGGCGGCTCTGGCGAGGTGAAGGTCAGGGCCGTCGCTTGCTCGATGTCGTAGTTGCCTCTTTGGTCAGCAACGGGTGTGAAGCTGGCGGTTGCGGTGTAGTCGGTCGCGTAGGGAACGTCGTGCCAGTAGAACGACGCGAACTGCGTGTCCTCGCCCTTCACGGCGATCGTCTTCTCCTGCACAGTCGCGCCGGAGTCATCCTTGATCGTGAAACTCCAGTCCCCCGCCGACACGTCGGGGTGGCAATCGGACGACCCGTAACATCCTTCAACGCTCTGCACGTATGGTCCATTGAGCTGAGCGGACACGACGGCGGCGGCCGGCTGGTGCTCGTCGGTTTCGATGCGGAAATCGACGGAGAGCTTGGCGGGCTTGACAACCAGCTTGCCTGGTTTGTTCGACGGCGACATCGTGACCGGGATGGTGCCGTAGCCACCCGCCTCGTTGTCAGTGTAGACAGCGGTGAACGTGTAGGTGCCAGCTGCAAGATTGCCGAAGCTGGACTGGCTGATGTACGCATTCTCGCGGGTGTACACGTCGGTCTTGACCTTCTTCGTGTACCCGTTGCTCCCGGTAGCGGTCACTTCGAGCGCGTTCGTGCAGTAGTCCAAGGAGCACATGGTGTTCTTGAGCTGGATGCTGAAATCCCAGTATCCGCCGTACTCGACTTCGTTGGCCGCTGGAGTGAACGTCACCGTGACGGGATCCCCGTAGGTCGCCTGCGCAGGCCCGGCAACGGCGAAGGACGCCGCGACGAGGGCGCCGGTGAAGGCAAGGGCGCGAATGAGCCTGCTGTGGCCGCGCGTGGTGCGTGTCATGACTCCGATGCTAACGGGCACCGAGAGTCGAGAAATCATCCTCAATGATTACTTTGTGGGCAGGTGGCGCTGCCACCAGTCGAGCATTGCCTCGAACCGCTGCACGCGGTGGCGGGGCCGCCCACTGCGGCTCAGCTCGTGGTTCTCGCCCGGAAAGATCAGGAGTTCTGCATCCACTCCCTGGCTGCGCAGGCTCGCGTAATACCGTTCGGCCTGGCCGAGCGGGCAGCGGAGGTCCTGCTCGGAGTGGATGACGAACGTCGGAGTCGTGACCCCGCCGACGACAGCCTGCGGGCTCTGCGCGCGCATGCCCTCAAGGTCGCTGCCCATGTACTCCGCGCCGAAAAAATCTCCGATGTCGGATGTTCCGGGAAACACCTCGGGGTCGAGAAAGCCGCGCTCCACGATCGCCGCGGTGAAGCGCTGGTCGTGTGCGATGGTCCACGCGGTGAGGTAGCCACCGTAGGAGCCGCCCATGATGCCGAGTCGTGTGGCATCCAGTCGCGGATCCGCAGCGAGTGCACCGTCGAGAAAGTCGAGCACGTCGGTGTAGTCGAGGGTTCCCATGCGGCGGATGATGGCCCGACCGTGGTCTTCGCCGTATCCGGCCGAACCTCGGGGGTTGCAGTAGACGACGGCGTAGCCGGCTCCCGCGAAGACCTCTGCCTCGTCGAAGAAGTGCTGGTTGTAGAGGGAGAACGGTCCACCGTGGATCATCAGGAGCACGGGGTGCGGGCCGTCGCCGGCGGGCATGGACACCCAGCCGTCCACCGCGTAGCCGTCGCGAGCAGTGACGGCCAGTGGGGTCGTGATGACCGGCTCGAGCGTCTGGAAGGCGGTGAGCTGGTCGAGCCCCTGATCGTCGAGCACGGCGATCTCGCCGAAGGTGCTTCCCGCAGAGAACGCGACGGCAACCTGTGATCCATTGGATGCGGTCGCCTCGATGACCGCTCCCCCGCCGAAGAGCTCGATCTGGCCGGTGCGGGAGATCGCGAACACCTCGCTGGTGCCACGCGTGCGGGCAACGGCAATGACCGCGTCGGCGCCGTGCACAGTGAGGGTCGAGCCGGGCTCGCCGAAGTCCTGGTCGGGCACGGTCAATCGAGTGGGTGCCGCGCCGTCGAGCATGAACACGCCCGTGCTCTTGCCGATGAAGTCGCGCCCGCCCGGGCCGACATCCTGAGCCGTGAAGAAGATGTCGCCGGAGGGCGTGACCGCGACGTCGCCGATCGAGAGGGTGGAGTCGACCGGAGTCAACAGGGATACCTCAGAAGCCAGCGAGACCCGGTAGAGCCCCGACCGCAGGTCGCGGTCCGCTGAATCGTGGAGGGCGGCCGCAACGACGAGAGCGTCAGAACCCAGCCAGGCGAAGCTGCCGTGATCGGCGTCGGCGGTGGTGAGCTGGCGGGAGGTGGGCAGCGGCACCCCAACTCCCCAGCGGTCGTCGGCCGCGGGCGT
>Ga0247817_10000708_pt1 | contig 17794 bp, 14 predicted proteins | sample UWRJL212509R1_FD_178010 | JGI IMG/M metagenome (GOLD analysis project Ga0247817, IMG submission 178010) | Plant litter microbial communities from Arlington Agricultural Research Station in Wisconsin, United States - UWRJ-L212-509R-1 | ecosystem: Environmental > Terrestrial > Plant litter >...
ATGCTCGGTATCCGAAACCTCCAATTCATTTCAGGGACTCTTGAACGTATCAAAAAAATTCACGGTATTGATATCGATATCGATGTAATCCCACTGGACGACAAAAAGGTTTTTGAAATGCTTGCCCGCGGTGAGACCATGGGAGTATTTCAAATGGCTGGTGACGGCATGACTCGCTATCTCAAGGAACTGAAACCTACCAAGCTCGAAGACTTGATGGCGATGGTCGCGCTGTATCGACCAGGACCGATGGAAGTGATCCCGGAATATATTCGCCGTAAAGAAAATGCGCGACTCATTAGCTACCCTGACCCTCGCCTGAAAGATGACCTCGAAGCGTCATACGGTCTTTTGGTGTACCAGGATGACGTATTGATCACCTCTATTCGTCTGGCCGGCTATACCTGGCTTGATGCCGACAAATTCCGAAAGGCCATGGGTAAGAAAATCCCGGCAGAAATGGCAGAACAAAAGGATAAATTCTATAAAGGCTGTATGGAATACGGTGGCCTGAACGAAGCAAAGATCGACGAGTTGTGGCACATGATCGAACCGTTTGCCGCATACGGATTTAACAAAGCTCATGCTGCAAGTTACGGAATGGTGGCATACAAGACCGCCTACCTGAAAGCCAACTATCCGGCTGAGTATTTGAGTGCCTGTATGACTGCAGAAAGCGGTGATATTGAAACCTGTAGTGAATACATCAACGAAGCAAAACGTATGGGATTCCAGATTTTGCCACCAGACGTAAATGAATCATACTCAGACTTCACGGTAGTGGTTGAGGATGGCTCTGTAACGAACAAAATTCGCTTTGGAATGCGTAATATCAAGAACTTTGGTGAAGAGATAGGTAAGGCGGTAATAGCCGAGAGAAAGGCTCGTGGCCCCTTTAAATCGATTGAGGATTTTCTTGAACGAGTACAACACAAAAACATGAACAAGAAATCCCTTGAAGCACTCATCATGTGCGGGGCAATGGATGCGTTCGGCGACCGGGGTGTACTGTTCGGCAACAGCGAAACACTCCTCGCTTTTCATAAAGGAATAAAAAGTTTCAGTTCTGCCGGACATGATTCCCTCTTTGCCGACCTGGATTCCAACCCGGTCGCAACACTTGCGCTTCGTGATGTTCCTGATGCAACCATGACCGAAAAACTGCTCTGGGAAAAAGAACTCCTGGGTCTCTACATTTCCGGTCACCCGCTCGACAACTTCCTCGACAAGATAAGCAAAGCCGGAACCACAATCAAAAAAATAATGGCAGAACCTGCCATTCCGGAGCGAATGAAATTCAATAAAAAGGCAGTTCCAAAAAAACTTCTTGTCGCTCATATCGATACCGTCAAAGTAATCATGACAAAGACCAGTGGTCTGAAAATGGCATTCCTTACCATCACGGATAAAACCGGTACTTGTGAAGCGGTGGTATTCCCGGAAACCTTTAAAACGGTCGGACCCACCCTTTTGGAAGGATCCGTAGTCGCGATGGAATGCACCTATGCCGATCGTGACGACAGACGCAGTGTGCTCATCGACAACATCAAAATCCTCCAGTAATTTCTTTCATATTGACTTATTCTATGTTTCTAGTACAATATAATTAGGTTAATTTAAGTTCATTCACTAAAATCATTGATTTATGGAAGACGCACTAAAACTTGAAGAAAAACTACGCCCATTTCTTCAATTAGTTAAAAATGAGTACGCAGCAATGAAAAGTAATCCTGATCGGAAAAAAACCAAGAAGGATTGGCCTCTTGCATGCAACATTGTATATAAGAATTTTAATATAAAAAACTTATGTACCGAAGAAGTATTCAGAAGCGTAATGGGCAAACTAAATTCCAGTCTTAAAAAATTAACTCAGGATACAGTTACTGAGATAGTGAACAAGACAAAAAGGGTTATTGAGGTTCTTAAACCAAAACACCATGTCGAGCAGCTGGATTTATTCCAATCAGATGCCCGACGCGGAGGATTCTCTACTTCGTAACCAAAAAGACTTTTACAAAAAGCGCTCCGGGAGAGTGCTTTTTTACTACTCAGTTTTATTATTTCAGACACAACAAAAACCCTGACGTTTTACCGTCAGGGTTTTTGCTTTAGGGATAAAACCAACATTTATGCTTCAGCTGTAACAACTGTAGTATTTTCGATTTTATTCATGATTGCGATAACCTCACTAGCGTATGTTGGTACTACTGATGGGGGGTTATAAGCCTCTAATTTACCGCGCAACGTTTTTCCACCGTATGCTCTCGCTGTACGAGGGTTGTTACCACCAAGGTTGGTTGCAACGATCTCGATAGCATGATCCCAGCTCTTAAAGTTGATCTTACATGACCCGAATCCAAACGGACTGTAGGTAACGGATTTACAAGCGTGCTTACCACCGGTACTTTCGCGAATCGCGAGAGCAGGAATAAGGTTCCAGTCAATCCCATGTTTTTCAGCTTCAGTAACCATTTTCATACCAGTACCAGCAAGGGGCATGTTGTATTTTGTAAAATACGCATCGATTTTGGCAGCTTTTTCCTCTCTTTCCAATTGGAGTTTTGCATCTTGTTCAGACACTTCTGTTGTATTCGAAATAATTGGTGCAATTGCGGTATTAACGGATGCCGTGAAAGCATTCATTGATACTGCAGTTGCCATTAACGGTACAATGATAAACGATTTTGTTATTGAATATAGTTTTGTTGAACTCATAGTTCCCGGTTGAGCTCCGGGGGAACTTCGCAGCAGCATATTTTCGTCTTATATTCGTTTTCAGACTATAAAATGAAAATCCTGTAACCATATTGCAAGCTACAGAACTTCCTACATAGTATCACATAGGTATATTTTTGTCAATACTTATACAATGGAAAATAGGTGTGTCAAATACAAAATACCCTTATAAAATAAGGGTATTTTAGACTACATTATTTGCCAGTTTGGCAAATAAATTGTACTATTTTATTGAGATTACCGTACGGTATTGCTTGTGCCGGCGGTGACTTCCGTAATTCCGGATGCCATGCTGACGACCTGTTCCTTCAAGCGCATTTCCATCTCCTTGAAGAGCTTGGTTGACTCCTTTTTATATTCAACAAGCGGTTCTCTCTGCCCGTATGAACGAAGTCCTACCGATTGGCGAAGGTATTCCATCGTATCGATGTGCTCTACCCAGAGGTTGTCAGTAGTAAAGAGTATGACGCGACGGATATTTTCCCAAAAGGCGTCCTCACCGACAAGTGCGATCTTTTCCTTTGCGATTGTTTCAAGTTCTGACTGCTCCCCAAGAGTGTAGTAAGTGCTGATGATATGACCTCGGTCCCCTTCCACCATAGCGCGGCGGCGGCCGTAGGTAAGTTCGCGCTGATAGGAAAGAATCGTATCATATTCCAAAGTGTTTTTACGTGCATCAAAGTGAAATCCTTCGATTTTCTTTTGAGCGCTTTCAAGAGAACTGGAAACGATACTGTTTTGAATCGCTTGGTCTTCCGGAAGACCAAGTCGCACCATCAGGCTCTTGATGCGTTCACTACCGAACACACGCATGAGTTCGTCTTCTAGAGAAACATAAAACTGCGTTTCTCCGGGGTCCCCCTGACGACCGGAACGTCCTCGAAGCTGGTTGTCGATACGGCGAGCTTCATGTCGCTCGGTACCGATTACGTACAATCCGCCTAATGCTTTCACTTCTTCCTGTTCTTCGGTACTTGAAGGGTTACCTCCGAGGATAATGTCGACACCGCGACCGGCCATGTTGGTAGCGATCACTACTGACCCCTTGCGTCCGGCCTGAGCGGTGACAGTACCTTCCTGTTCATGGTTCTTGGCATTCAATACTTGGTGCGGAATGCCTTCGCGCTTGAGGTATGCGCTCAACAGTTCATTTTTTTCAACGGATACAGTACCGATAAGTACTGGTTGACCTTTTGCATGGAGTTCCTTTACCTTTACTGCGATTGCCTTGAACTTACCTTCTTCTGTCTGATAGATTAGGTCATTATGGTCGATACGCTGTGCTTTGCGATTGGTCGGTACGGTCACTACGGAAAGACCATATACTTTAGTGAACTCTTCTTCGTTTGTCTTTGCAGTACCGGTCATCCCTGCAAGTTTTTTATAGAATTTAAAGTAATTTTGGTACGTTATAGAAGCAACAGAGCGTGTTTCCTGTTCGATCTTTACTCCTTCTTTTGCTTCAATAGCCTGATGAAGTCCTTCGCTCCAACGACGCCCCGGTTGCATGCGTCCGGTAAACGGGTCAACGATGATTACCTCTCCGTCCTTTACTACATAGTCCTTGTCTTTAGCATACAACGAGCGTGCACGGACCGCTGTTTCAAGGTAATGAACATATTTGATTCCCTTTTCAGTATACAAATCCCCGACACCAAACAGTTTTTCAGCTTTGGTAATACCGCTATCAGTCAATTGAATAGCCTTAAGCTTTTCGTCGACAGTATAATCTTCTTCTGGAATAAGTTTTGAAGCGATACCTGCAACTGTCTTGTAGAGTGCACCGGAGTCCGCGATAGCACTTGAAATGATAAGCGGTGTGCGAGATTCATCAATAAGAATCGAGTCAACTTCGTCGACTACCGCAAAATAATGTCCTCGCTGAACGATGTCTTGGGTGGTTGTCGCAAGGTTGTCGCGAAGGTAGTCAAAGCCATACTGACTGTTGGTACCGTATGTAATGTCAGCAAGGTACGCTTCACGACGAGTGACAGGGCGCAAAAATTGCTGCACCACCTTGAAGGATCCTTCTTCATCACGCTCTTCGTCGAGCTCCTGATGGGTTGGGTCATACACGAATGATTTTCCCTGGTCATTGATCACTCCGATAGAAAGTCCCAGGAAACTATAAATCTGCCCCATCCATGTTGCGTCACGTCGTGCAAGGTAGTCGTTGACGGTAACCACGTGCACCCCAAGACCAGCGAGTGCATTCAAATAGACCGGGAGCGTTGCAACCAAGGTCTTCCCTTCACCGGTACGCATCTCGGCGATATTGCCGCCGTGAAGTACCATTCCCCCGATCAGTTGAACATCATAATGACGTTTGCCGGAAGTACGCTTTGCCGCCTCGCGAACAAGGGCAAATGCGGTAGGCAAGATATCGTCGAGCGATTCTCCCGCTTCAAGACGAGTCTTTAATTTCTGGGTTTCTTCGGGGAAATCCGTATCCGAAAGCGCAACCATCGATTCCTCAAGATTATTGATGCTTGCTACCCGTTTTTGATACTGCTTGATCGCCCCTTTGTCAAAGAGGTCTTGAAAAAATGAAAATGCCATAAGATGATTATTTTACCACGAAATAAAGGCTTTAAAAAGAGTGCTCATCTTGCAACACGAATACCCAAAAAGCACAAAACCGCGGCCTTGTGTCGCGGTTTTGTGTAAGTGGAAAGAGAGTGTGAGTAAAAAAAGAAAATTATTTCTTCTTAGCAGCAGTTTTTTTCTTTGCTACTTTCTTAACAGCCTTCTTTGCAACCTTTTTAGGAGCTGCCTTCTTTACTGCTTTTTTTGCAACCTTCTTTACTGCTTTCTTTACTGCTTTTTTAACAGTCTTCTTAACAGCTTTCTTGGCTACTTTCTTTTTCATTGCCATAAATTTATGCGTAAGTTTTATTTGTAATACATCTGTGATGATCGACCAGTTAAGTGATCAACGCGTTATCACCACATGTATCTACATTATCGCGTGCGCAACATGCACATGCAATATTTTTTTTAAAAAAACTGTGGATAACTCTACTTTTTTTGTAAAAAAATAAACGCAAATTAATTGCGTTTATTTTTATCTCTTTACTTATTGTGGATCAAAGATGCTCGCAGGAAGTATTTCTTCGTTCAGTATTCGTGCGATTCGGTCTGCTCCGTATATCGAAGTGAGGATTCCTACTCCGTTACAACCAAGGTTATACAGTAGTCGTTTGTTTTTTCTTTCACGTCCTACGATACGGACCCAACTTTTGGTATACCCCATCAATCCGTGCCAATAAAAATCCATATGCGGAGGGTGTTTATAGTGCCGGGAAGAAAACGTTGCGATACGATCACTTACATCCAACGGATACTCCTTGTGTGCATCATAGGTTGCGCGATCAGGGAGATGCATCTCGGGTCCTCCGATACAAGTAAGGTTGTGTGCCGCATTTGTTTCATCTTCATACGGTCGGCGCGTAGTATAAAAATAAGGATTGGATTCACTCACCTGTTCATGTGAATAGATACTGGCAAAGGGTGCTTTAGTAAGAGGTTCTTTATACCCTGCCATAAATCCTACTACTCCTTGTACTTCGTGATGAAATGCTTCATCAATATCCTCACCTGTAGTATTAACGATTTCTATAGATTCAAATCCATTGGTGCACAACACTACCTGAGAACCAGTGACAATATTTATTCCTGCATGCAACAACACTTCATCTTTTCCTAATACTACTTTTGATACTGGAGTATGCTCGCGGAGCGTAAATCGGTCTGGATAGGTTGCGAGTAAATACCCGGCAACTTCTTCGGAGAACATTGCGCTATTCATACACCCTGAAAGAAATGGTAATGCAGCAATGAATTGTGTGTCATCAGTTTCAAGAAGGGATAAAATATTTTCCTGAGCGACAACAACCATGTACGGAATCAATTCATGCGGAATCTTTTCATACCCAACCCACTCCTTTGCGATAAGCATTGGGCGTGTACGCAATCCTGCGTGTGCTTTTTTCTGTAAGTCATATAAATATTTTATTACCTGATCCTCTCGAGACAATCCATCATGACCGATGAATTGTGAAAACGGTGTAGTGAGCTGTGCATGCGCAAACATGTGTTCGATGAGTGTGCGCGCGTCTTCTTCTATTGCCTTGTGTGCTGCAGCGGTGCGCACGATACCGTACCGCTCAGCAAGCTCAGTAAATGTTTTTTCAAAATAACTCGTGATCTGACCTGCATTGTGACCTGTTGCACCGTGGGCAACCTGCCCGGCCTCAAGCAGTACGACACTATGTGTTGTTTTGGTTAGTATAAAAAATGCTGTACTGATCCCCGCAATACCACCACCGACAATAATTGTGTCAGTGGAAAGATTTTGTGAAAGTGGTTCAACGGGTCGCGTACGTTTGAGTTGGACAAGCCAGGGTGAGTGATTCATTGGCACTAGTATAGCAAATCACTTTCTAGAAAATATTATTTGCAATTAAATGAAGCGTCATTTGCCATATACGGGACAATTGTTCCGTTATCTTTCCAGTAATCAATTCGTGGGCCAACACCAGGATAACAATAATAACGGTATGATGTGGCAGTACTAGTCCCGGGAGTATTCACTGGGTCAACCGGCACCTTGCTCATATAGCCACCCGTTTCAAGAAACGTCATAAACCCTCCCGCATTACTATAATCAAAGTTACCTGTATCTAATTCTGTGTATCCAGAAACACAGGTTGATGTGCCAGTAGTGAGCGGTAAGCATCCTTTATCGCTAAAAAAAGCAACCAGTGCGGTGTGGATCTGCTTCATGTCTGCAGCCCGTCGTGCATCACGCGCTTTTGCGCGGGCGTTATTGAGTGAAGCAAGCACTACTGCCGAAAGAATGCCAATAACGGCAATCACTACCAGAAGTTCGATAAGAGTAAACCCTTTTTGTTGTTTCTGTAATTCATTCATTGTTATTTACAGTTAAATGCAGCATCTCCTGACATATATACAACAGATGATCCATTTTCTTTAAAATAGACAAGAGTAGGTCCTGTTGCAGTATAACAATGGTATCGATAGACATTACTTGATGTAGAACCTGGAGTATTGATAGGATCCACGGGAACTTTAGATATATACCCAGTAGTCTGTAGAAAAGTCATAAAGCCTCCCACAGTACTATAGTCCCAGGTACCAGCATCACTATCAGTATATCCAGGATAACAAGTAGAGGCTCCCGAATTAATAGGTAAACATCCATAGTCAGTAAAAAAACCGACTAGCGCCGTGTGGATCTGCTTCATGTCCGAAGCACGTCTGGCGTCGCGAGCTTTTGCGCGGGCGTTATTGAGTGAAGCAAGCACTACTGCTGCGAGAATACCGATAACCGCAACAACAACAAGGAGCTCAATGAGTGTAAAACCTGCTTGTTTTTTCCTTATGATCATAATAAAAAGATTATATCATTTAACCAAAGAAAAAACTCCGGTTTCCCGAAGTTTTTTCATAGTTGTTGTACTCGTAAGCCGAATTCTGTTTTAGTGATCATTTATCTGGGATGAGTGTTACCACTCACCTCTAGCGACACTTCGATTGCTCGACACGGTCTTGCACACGAGTAAGGATTTAGCCGTTTCATTTCCTCTGTCTCCAGGGGAATTCATCCCGAAGGATGCTCGTTCCTTTCGGTCAGAGCGTCACTGTTCGCACCTCGGTGTTTGCACACGATGGGAATTACCCACTACCTGTTGCCAATCTTGCCCACCGCAAGTGGTTGCAAGATTGAGCATTGCGCCATAGCCTTGGCGAAGGCGAATCAGCCTCCGTTATCACTTCGTCGCGACGCTCAATTCTGCAGCTGCCTGCGGCAGGCATAATTGGCGTGTGTTCGGACTTTCCTCCCCTGACTCAATCTCTGAATCACGGGCGATCATTCGGTACAACACTGATACTCTATAGCAAACAAATAAAAAGTAAAGTGCTATTGAGTATTACTTAGGTGATAACGAACAGTCGTTCCTCCACCCCACCAAATCTTTCCGCAATATCTTGCCTGGCTCGTTGTAGAATCTGTGTCTCGGTCTATGACAGCATTAAGTGCTGCATACTTTTCACCCGCTATATTTGCATCTAGAAATGATAAAAATATTCCGGCACCATTATTCACTTGCCCTACACTACAAGTTGTGACAACATCACCTTCGTTGTCATAATAATATTCAGAACCTAATGGAGACAAACCAACTGAGCCTATATATTTTTGTAGACCAATATTCGCGCTGAGTATTTGATTAATGGTTGGGTTACCTGTAGCTATAGGTGAACAACCACCTACTCCTCCTTCTGTTGGGTAACAACCTAAATCAGTCACCAATAAGGAAATGGCTTTTTCTATTTCCTTAAATTCTTGAACTGTTCTGGTTACTCGTGCTTTCTCTCTAGTAGTAGAAAGAGAGGCAAGTATCACACTCGCCAAAATTCCAATGATAGCAATAACCACAAGGAGTTCGATGAGCGTAAAGCCGCTTTCTTTTTTCATGATAATAGTATAACAAAATTCCTCCAGAAGGGAGGAATTTTGGAGAATATTAGGCTTCGCAGCCGATACACATGTTTTCTTCGCCGGCGTAAATGATTTTTGGCTTTTTTGCTTCTGCTGCTTCCTGGAGCTTCTTTCGTCCGAATTGCTGAGCTGCATTCATGCTGTGCTGGTAGTAGAGCGTCTTGATTCCCTTCTCCCATGCGTACAAGTAGAGAGCGTTCAGTTCTTTTGCAGACACTGACGGATCAATCATGATATTCAATGATTGTGACTGGTCAATAAACTTCTGACGGTCTCCTGCTTGCTCGATCAATACCTTTTGGTCGATTTCACTAAAGGTGCGGAATACTGACTTTTCATGTGCGGTCAAGAAATCAAGATGCTGCACCGATCCATCATTTTCACGAATACTGCCCCATACTTCCGTATTATTTTGACCTTTCTCTTCAAGTAGGGCTTCAAGGGTCGGGTTCTTGATAGTCACCTTCATCTTGTCCACATCCTTTACGAAACAGTTCGACATGAGCGGTTCTACACTTTGAGACACCTGCCCAAGAATAAAGGCTGAGGAAGTGGTCGGGGCAACTGCCAAGAGCGTAGTATGACGGCGACCGTACCCTTTCAATACTTCAGGTTCGCCATATTCCTGCGCCATGTCGGATGATGCCTTATATGCGCGGTCTTTGATAAGAGAGAAAATTTCCTTGTTCAATTGCATTGCTTCAGGACTTTCAAATGCAATGTTACTTTCTTGGAGGAAGGTATGCCATCCCAGCACGCCGAGTCCGAGTGCTCGATGTTCGCTTGCAAACTTATGAGCACGCTTCATGAAATAAAATGCGGACTGCTTTTGAGGGTCTTCACTGTCGCGAAGTGTTTCAAGCTGCTTCACAAAGTCCGTAATAACCGTATCGAGGAACATCACCAATGTTTCTACTGCGTCAGTATCTTTCCACTCTTTGTAATTGCGAACATTCATGGACGAGAGACAACACACGAATGAAATATCATCAGATGACGGAAGACAGATTTCAGAACAAAGATTACTTCCGTGAATCTTCATGTTCTTGTCCTTGTACACATCAACGGTATTGTTGTTCACGGTATCACTGAAAAGAATGTACGGATATCCTATTTCGGTACGACGTTGAATGATCTTTGCCCAGATTTTTCGCTTGTCCTGATCCCCTTCAACCATTGCCTTGAGCCATGCGTCACCTACGGTAACCGCGTAGGTTGATTCCTGAATAGGATGCCCTTCCTTACCGATGTTTAAAAATTCCTCGATGTCTCCGTGCTCAACAGGAAGATATGGTGCAAAGTGACCACGACGTACAGAACCCTGGCTCACGATGTTGATGAGGTTGTCAAAGAGTTCCATGAAATGCACGGCACCGGACGAATGTCCGTTGTCTTTGATGACCGCCCCGCGAGGACGAAGGCCTCCGAACGAACCGGATGTACCACCTCCGTATTTTGTCATCATGCCGACTTCAGCGTGGGTATAGAGAATGCGGGACATGTCATCTCCCACATAACTTCCGAAACAACTGATCGGAAGACCGCGAGCAAGTCCGTAGTTTGACCAGATAGGAGATGCGAGCGAGTAAAAGCCTCGTGACATATAGTCATAAAACTTGTCGGCAAAGCCCGGTTTGTCCAAGTACTTTTCCGCAACCTCCGCGATTTCGCGAATACGGTCTTCGGCAGTGATGTCACCGACAAGATATCCTTTTGCTAAAAATTTTCTACTGTTTTCGTTAAGCCAATACATGGTTGTTTATGTTGTTTATTATACTAAGGTGGTTTCTATTAAAAGAGGTCATCGCTCGTTATACTCTTGCTTTTTTTGTTGTAATTGATTGATTTTTTATTGAAGAAGTCCCCATGCTTCGTGGCAATAACTTCGTCATAAAACCATTCTGATTCTTTCAGGAGTGCGTCGTCCGTATCAAATATCTTACGGATACCGATACTCTGCAATGAGTTATTGAAGCGTTGCTTGATAAATTCCAGTACGACGGCTTTTGATATAAACTCAAGCTCTCCTTTTTCAAACATCCATTCCACTACTTGTGTCTCTGACTCGAATGCTTCTTCACAAATCTTGATTACCTGTGCTTCAAATTCTGCATCAAACCATTCCGGATGTTCTTCTTTGATGATATTGATAATGTCTATACCGAAGAGACCGTGAATCTGTTCTTCCTTTGAGGTAGCCTCGACCGCATTTGAGATACCCTTGAACAGGTTCTTGTATTTGTTGAAGGACATCATCACCAGGAACTGTGAGAAGAGCGACACATGCTCTATGAACAGTGAGAATAGCAGGATGGACTGACTGTATTCCCTGTTGTCTTCACTTCTTGCATTTGTTAATGATTTTTCCAGGTACTGCACACGCTTGATCAGTGCCGGTACTTCATCAATGGTTTCAAACACTTCGTTGAGTCCGAGTATTTCGAGCAAGTGGGCATACGCATCGGTATGACGCACTTCACTTTCCGCGAATGTCGCCCCTACTGCTCCGATTTCAGGTTTCGGAAGCTTTTTATAAATATCTCCCCAGAATGTTTTGATCGCGACCTCAATCTGAGCGATGGCAAGCATGGCATTCTTGATGACATTTCGCTCCTGTTCGTTGACGTTCACCTGGAAATCCTGCACATCACTGACATAGTTGAATTCACTGTGAATCCAGTAGGAATGTCTGACGGCATTAACGTATTCATAAAGTTCAGGATATTCATACGGCTTGAGATGAACTCTCTTTTTAAAGATATCTCGTTTTCGCTCCTGATTGCGTTGCTCTCGGTACAATACATACGCCCTTGCGACCTCGAAGTCCCCTTTTGCAGCAATTTCTTTTTCGACAATGTTCTGAATATCTTCGACTTCAGGAACAACGTCTGCACCATAGGTCGTTTCAAGTGCCTCAAGCACGCGATCAACAAGCTCTGAGAGAGAGACAATATCAATAAAGACTTTAGAAGCCTCGTATGCACGGGTTATTGCTGTTTCTATGCGAGTCCGATCAAACGGAGCAATAGAACCACTTCTTTTTTTGATGCGCGTAATTACCATTTATTTTCCCACTTAACGTAACTAATAAAACTTGCCTTAAGTATACAAAAAATACTTCCTACAACAGAACATTTACGACTTTTTTTGAGCAAATAATATAAAAAAATATTATGTAAAGTTTTATGGCGAGAGAGTCTTATACACTAATCATTTTCAGAAATAAATTACGAATGTATGAATAATTTATTTTTTCAAAGTGAACGTTTGCCCCACTTCCACCCCCTTTTCTGTGGAAAACCCGGAAGGAACCTCAAGCACGTATTGAACAGTGCTCGGCGGGTAGATGACTTCAGGATAACTCTCAGGGGCTACGGATGGCGCGATACCGACAACCTTCATCTGACTGTCTATCCATATAATGTCGATGCTATAGTTCATGTCTTTCATCCAAAATCCGTACATCCCTTCATTTTCAAAGATGAATAATTTTCCAGCATTCTCCGGAAGCATCGATGTACCGGAAAGTCCTTGTTCCCGCTTTATTACAGTATCCGCAATGCTGACTGCTATAGAAATATTGTCACTGACGAGTGTTCCGTCCGTAAACCCTGAAATAGCAACATGAGGTACTGTTTTCTCTTTATATAAACAAAGAAAAAGCACTCCTAATAAAAGAAGTGCTAATCCTATTGTTGTATAAAAAAATCTATTGTTTTGAACGAATATCATCAGAACCTGAGTATACCATTTAAGGAGAAAGTTATAACCAACTTTCTATTGCCTCAGTCTACCAGTCGTGCGCTCTATAGATACGTACGACTGGGTTTGTGCTGCGTAACCTTGCAGCAAGGAGTATGTATTAAGTCACATACCACAACCTTCCCGACATCGCTGTCGGTCCAACCGTTTCAATCCTTTCCGACTCCGAAGAGCACAGAAAGAGACTATCTCAATTTGAGTTAATCCACGACCAGCTTCCGCTAGCCGTGCCTTGTTACGACTTATTCCCTGTCACCGATCTTACCGTAGTCCCCCCTTATGGAGAGCTTTCGGGTACTACCGGCTCCCTTGAATTGACGGGCGGTGAGTACAAGACTCGAGAACGTATTCACCGCAGTTTGGCTGACCTGCGATTACTAGCGATTCCAACTTCAAGGAGTCGAGTTGCAGACTCCTATCCGAACTAGGGCCGCCTTTTAGGATTGGCTTCGGATCGCTCCGTTGCGACCTATTGTAGCGACCATTGTATTATGTGTGTGGCCCCAGATATCAAAGGGACATGCTGACCTGGCGTCATCCTCTCCTTCCTCCCAGCCCGAAAACTACATCGGACGAATCCTCAGTGGAGCAACATAATATAAATACTATGTCACTCCACAGAAGATTCGTAGAGTTTCGAATGCGAACATTCGAATCACCCAATCGGGGACTTTGTGGTAGAAACAAAATATAAATACTTCATTTCTACCACAAAGTCTCCGAAAGGATATAGTCTTTGGGCTGGGCAGTCTTGCCTGACACTTGTAACAGACAACAAGGGTTGCGCTCGTTAGCCCACTTAAGGGAACAGTTCAAACCACGAGCTGACGACGGCCATGCATCACCTGCTAAGATGTCTTGCGAGGGCCTAGTTTCTTAGGATTTCATCTTAGTTTCAAATCTGGGTAAGGTTCTTCGTTTACCTACGAATTAAACCACATAATCCACCGCTTGTGCGAGTCCCCGTCTATTCCTTTGAGTTTTAGCCTTGCGGCCGTACTTCCCAGGCGCTTCACTTAACGCGTTAGCTTCGCCTCTCAGAGGGTCGATACTCCGAAAAGCTAGTGAAGATCGTTTAGGGCGTGGACTACTGGGGTATCTAATCCCATTCGCTACCCACGCTTTCGTGTTTCAGTGTCAGTAATGTGCCAGTAAGCTGCCTTCGCTTTTGGTGTTCCCCATGATATCAACGGATTTCACCCCTACACCATGAGTTCCGCTTACCTCTCACATACTCAAGCATTGCCGTTTCGTTCGCAGATCCGAGGTTGAGCCCCGGGCTTTAACAAACGACTAACAACGCCACCTACACACCCTTTACGCCCAATAATTCCGGATAACGCTCGGGGCCTCTGTATTACCGCTCCTGCTGGCACAGAGTTAGGAGCCCCTTATTCATGAGGTACCGTCAATATACTTCTTCCCTCATAAAAGATCTTTACGTGGCGAACCACTTCATCAATCACGCGGCGTCGCTCCATCAGACTTTCGTCCATTGTGGAAGATTCTCGACTGCAGCCACCCGTAGGTGTATGGGCCGTGTCTCAGTCCCATCGGTGGGGGTCAGGCTCTCACCTCCCCTAGACGTCATAGCCTTGGTAGGCTTTTACCCTACCAACTAGCTGATATCCCGCAGGCTGTTTCTTAAGCGATAAATCTTTACCCCGGAGGGACTATCATGTATTAGTCCACCTTTCGGTGAATTATTCATGACTTAAGAGTACATACCTACGTGTTACTACCTCGTCTGCCACTAACCAGCGTCATAATCAGATCTTCACTTTGTATTGCTACTCGTTCCAATCATCATATGACAAGGTCCGTTCGACTTGCATGCCTTATCCACGCCGCCAGCGTTCATCCTGAGCTAGGATCAAACTCTTCTTAAAAGATCGTTTCTATAAATAGAAAACGTTGATCTTAGACTGAGGCAAGAGAAAATTGTTATACATATTTCCGTATGCTTGCCTCCTTATTTTTTAACTTGGAATAGTTAGGTTCTATTTAATAGATATTTGCGTTCATTTTAGTTCTTAACAATAGATTTTCAAACAACACGCCTGAACTTTCAGAGCGACCCCTATTATATACATAGAGAAACCAAAGTCAAGCTTTTGGTGTAAGGCCCTTTTGGGGATATAAAAGCAACAAAAAAAGCCCCTAAATAGGGCTTTTACATTACGACTCATCAAGAATAATCGGGTGATTAAATCCTCCCCTTTCTTTAAGTCTCCTGAGACGGATTTCTTCTATCTCTTCAGTGGTCCACCCGTTAAGAACCTTAATTGCCTCAATGACCTCCAAAAGATCGGCGAGCTCTTCTTTACTTCTGTCGGTTGCAAGCTCCGATGATTCTTCCTGCACCTTCTCATATAACTTCTCTTTGTATTCCTCCCTGCCAGCAATATGAAATGTGTAGCTGACCTTTTGGGCGGTAAGTATTTCAGGAATCTTGCTTCGCACTAATTTGTTATGTACTTTCATAATAGTTTGTTTTTTTCATCCTATTCCTTTTCACATAAATTGCAATTGCCTTTCCTGTTTGCCTGTAGTAGTGTTTAGAAAAATAAAAAGCTTATGGAATATTCTATAAATGGTTCTTTTGCAATAATTCGATATAAAGGAAAATTCTTATGGGTTAAGCGGGCTGATACTGGACTATGGGAACTAGTCGGCGGAGGCGAAGACAGGAATGAGTTCAACCACAAAGGTGCCCTGTCTCGTGAGTGTAGAGAAGAAATTGGGAAAAAGATAAAACAAAAAAAGTTTTACTTGTTCGCAATGCTCGGACAGACACTGTCCCGTGCAGCCAGAGAAAAGTTCGATGGTACAAAATACGGATCAGTATTCCTTTATTATTGCGATATAATAAGAATGCGGAAAAATATCCAACTGAGCAACGATCATACGGAACATAATTTTTTCTCTCATGATGAAATCATGGAAAACTGGGAAAAATTTACCTCCGGATCATTGTGGATCTATTTCACCTTTTTAGCATTTCAAGAAAATGGTGAAATCCAAGAAGGATTATTAAAAAAGAGAAAGACATGGAAGGGTACAGACTACTTATACATACCTCCGAAAAATCAAGCTGTAGCATAATGCTATAGCTTTTATTTTTTCTTTATCTTTTTTTGAGGTAAAATTATGACTTATGAAAGCTATCATTCTCGCCGGTGGACAAGGCAGTCGACTCCGACCTCTTACAGACAATATTCCAAAGGCACTCCTTCCTATTGGTGACACTACATTACTAGACATGATACTTACTTCCCTCCCCGCACGTATCGATACTGTGATTATCACTACCAAGTACCTCCCTGAAACTATTAAAGCTCATACAGGGAATTCATACGGCAACAGAACTATTTTGTATGCGGCACAACCCGAGGAATCCAAAGGTACCTGGGCGGCACTGTTTTGCACCAAAGACCTCATCGAAAAAGACGAACAATTTTTAGTACTTAACTGTGATGATCTTTTTAATAAAGAAGAACTAGAGAGGGTTGTTGCGACTCAAACAATCGGCATGGGTGTGACATATCGAACTATGCCTGCCAAATATCATGGCATCAGTATTTCCGAAGAAGGATTCGTGCGCGGATTAGAGCGTCATCCGCATCCAGATCGTGAAGAGCTTGTCGAAGACACATTTGCCAATGGCCTCTATCTTCTTGATGGACGAGTATTTGAATTCTCCCCTGTCGCACAAATCGATGGCGAACTCGGATTACCACAAACCCTTCTTCAACACATAGATTCGTATCCTCTCAAAGCTCACCAGATGATTCATTGGAATCCCTGCAACTCGTTTGAAGATTTGGAAAAGATACTTAAAAAATAAAACTCTCTACATCTAGTAGAGAATTTTATTTTGCAACCTTCACCGCGTCGTCGAATTTGATTGAGAGGAGTTTTGAAGCACTATCACTTCCGAGTGTTACTCCATAAAGCACTGTTGCGCGAGACATGGTTTCGCGGTTGTGGGTTACGACGATGAGTTGTGAGTATGCGGAGAGCTTTTCGATCATATCTCCATAACGGCGAGAATTTGCTTCGTCGAGCGCTGCATCAGTTTCATCGAGGACCAAGAATGGCGGTGGATTCACCTGTGAGATTGCAAAGAGGAGCGCAATAGAAACCAAAGAGCGTTCCCCACCTGAGAGCATCTGGAGTTCTTTGACTTTTTTCTCAGGAAGATTCACATGCACGTCGATGCCTCGCTCAAAGAAACGATCGTCTGTTTCGTCAACAGCTTCTTCGTCGATGTCGGCCAAAGACTCGTCTGTCTTCTTTCTTCGTTTCTTTTCTACCGTGACAGAAAGAAACGCTCCTCCCCCGCCAAACATGGTTTTAAAAAATTCACCGAACCGTTCGTTGATGACAGTCACTCCCGTCGTAAACTTTTCATCAAGGATTTTCTTGAGCTCCATGATCAATGACTCCAGATTGCGAACACTTGCTTCGATGTCAGCGACTTCTCGTGCAAGAAATTCGTCACGCTCTTTCGTGGATTCATACTCCCCGAGCACTTCGTTTCCGATTCCTGAATGTTCATCAAGACGTATCTTGAGGCGGTCGATATCACGCTTCATCGTATGGAGATTAAGTTCGGGGATCGCACCGGTCGACTGAAGTGTACGGACGAAGGTCGGACCGAAAAGAAACGCTGCTTCTTTTAACTCTGTATCAAAATATTCCTTGCGTTCAAGAAAGGCACTCTTGGATACTGCCAGAATCTGCAGCTCGCTTTCGCACTGCTTGATG
>Ga0247817_10000709_pt1 | contig 17790 bp, 12 predicted proteins | sample UWRJL212509R1_FD_178010 | JGI IMG/M metagenome (GOLD analysis project Ga0247817, IMG submission 178010) | Plant litter microbial communities from Arlington Agricultural Research Station in Wisconsin, United States - UWRJ-L212-509R-1 | ecosystem: Environmental > Terrestrial > Plant litter >...
AGATGCAGGGTGTGATCGTGGGCTGGCAGATCTATTCCCTGACCAAAGATCCGCTTGCATTGGGTATGATCGGACTGGCGGAAGCTATCCCTGCTATTGGTGTAGCGCTCTACGCCGGCTACCTGGCGGATAAGGTCAACCGCAAACTCATTGTTGCCGCGGTGTATTCTATGTTGATCCTCTGTACTACAGGGCTGCTGATTCTCTCGGCAGGGATCGTAGAAATGCCTTTATCGTTTACGGTACGCGCCATGTATGCGGTGATCTTTATGACCGGGCTAGCCCGTGGGTTTCTTGCACCTTCTATGTTCGGTTTACTGAGCCAATGTGTGCCGCCCGAGCTCTATCCCAATTCTTCTCCCTGGAACACCTCACTTAACCAGGTAGCAGTTGTGATCGGTGCAGCAGCGGGAGGATTGATCTTTGCCGCTGCCGGATTTACCATTACATACCTGATCAATATTTTCTTATTGATGGCTGCATTAGTCATGGTTGCCTGTATCTCACCCAAACCAACACCTGTACTTGTTGAAGGTCATGCATTGCTGGATAATCTGTTATCGGGATTGCGTTTTGTATTTCGTCACCAGATCCTGTTGAGTGTATTATCGCTGGATCTCTTTGCGGTATTGTTTGGCGGTGCTGTTGCTTTGCTTCCCATTTTTGCTGCAGACATATTGAATACGGGTCCGCAGGGTTTGGGCTTACTGCGCGCTGCACCGTCTGCCGGGGCATTTATTATGGCTGTCGTTCTTATTTATAAACCGCCGTTGCATAACACCGGACGAAAGCTCTTATGGTGCGTAGCAGGTTTTGGAGTATGCATGATCTTCTTTGCGTTGTCACGTAATTTTTATCTGTCTCTGTTTCTATTGATGTTAAGCGGTATGTTTGATAATGTAAGCGTGGTGATCCGTTCTATCATCATGCAGACGTTCACACCACCGGAGATGAAAGGACGTGTATCATCTGTGAACTCTATGTTCATTGGTTCTTCAAACGAGATCGGTGCATTTGAATCGGGTGTGTCTGCAAAGTTCTTCGGTACGATTCCTTCTGTTGTGATCGGTGGTGGCATTACACTGGCTGTAGTAGCTATTGCTACATTGAAGGCACCGCTGTTGCGGGTAATGAGTTTGCATAAGACAAAAGCATGAGGCTAAATACTTTTTTCCTTCTGTTGTATTAGAATGCAGTCAATCTGCAGCTGTTGACCGTATTTAGACTATGTACTAAACAATAACAGATATTCAGAGAAAAAGGTACTTTTTATTTCCCTGAAAAATATTAAATAATAGATAACCGGGCTTATTTGTTGTACATTCAGCAAATACCTGTTTTTATATGTATTATGGAGTCAGATAAAAAATTTCCTATCAACGATATTCCGTTTCGTATTTTGCTTGCCGACGACGACGAGGATGATCATTTCTTCTTTGAAGATACATTGAAGAAATTGAAATTTAACAAACAGGTTGAAATAGTTGAAGATGGAGAAAAACTTCTGAACTATCTTATTCAGGAAAAAGGAAAGCTTCCGGATGTGCTTTTTCTTGACTACAACATATCTCGTATAAATGGCGAAGAATGTCTTATAAAAATAAAAAAACATCCTGCATTAAAAAATCTTCCGGTGATCATGTATTCTACCTATCTGAATGATGATGTTGCTGATACCTTATATAAAGAAGGCGCTCATTTTTTTGTACGTAAAACAGATTCAAAATCTCTGGAAAAAATATTACACAAAGTTTTCACCCTATTGATCGTGGAAAAAGCTGCTCGTCCTGAACGGGTAGGATTTGTCATTACTTTATGAACAATCGTTCATGCATTCATTTATCAACCTACGTATGCTATCGTCATTATCAAGTAAAAAAAAGACTCTATCTCATAAGCAGAAAATTATAGCATCATCCTTTCCGGTCGTTGCTATCGGTTCTTCTGCGGGTGGCCTTGAGGCTATGACTCAGCTGTTAAAATATTTACCTGATAATACAGGTATGACGTTTATTTATGTACAGCATTTAAGTCCGGACCATAAAAGTTTTCTTCCTGCTTTGCTGAGTAAAGTTACAAAAATGCAGGTGCAGGAAATTACGGATATGCAGCATATGGTGCCTAATACGATATACGTCATTCCTTATAACAAAGGTATTGAAGTAACAGATGGTCATATAAAATTGCTACCCCGTTTAAAAGGCGGTGCTGCGATTTCTATTGATGTGCTTTTTTCTTCGCTTGCTGAAACGCACAAGGAAAATGTAATAGGTATAATTCTTTCAGGAAATGCTCATGATGGTACAATGGGTATTAAAACGATTAAAGAAGCAGGCGGTTTAACGTTTGCACAAGATGATTCCGCTCAGTCTAAAAGCATGCCACAGTCTGCCGTTGCTTCAGGTATGATTGATTTTGTATTATCTCCTAAAGAAATTGCGCTGAAGTTAGCAGATCTATATCAGGATGGTTTTTTAAAGCGGAAGAGAGTAAAAATTGATATTGTGCATCAACAAACTGATTTTAAAACCATTTTTGATCTGCTGCATAAGGAGCGTGGTGTTGATTTTTCTTATTACAAAATAGCCACCATCAAGAGACGTCTGAATAATCGCATGCTTCAGGCCGATGTAGAAAATACAAAAGAATATATCAAACTCTTGCAGAGCAGAAGTTCTGAAATAGATCTTCTGTATAAAGATCTACTTATTAATGTAAGTAGTTTTTTTCGAGATGCAGAAACGTTTGCTTATTTAAAAACGACCTTTTTACCTAAGCTTATCAAAAGTAAAAAGCTAAACGAAACCTTGCGGATATGGGTTCCTGCTTGCTCCCGAGGGGAAGAAGTATATTCTATTGCTATATTGATCAGTGAATTGAAAGCAGAATATGATCTAAAAATACCTGTGCAGATCTTTGCTACAGATCTGAGTGAAGCAGTGATCCGTGATGCCCGAATAGGTAAATATTCTGAAAGTGATATGGTATCAGTTACGCCTAAGCGTATCAAACGTTTTTTTATCCGATCCGGAGAGGACTATAACATTATAAAAGAGATTCGTGAAATGTGTGTTTTTGCCCCGCATAATATTCTGCGTGATCCGCCTTTTATTCGTATTGATTTTGTTAGCTGCCGGAACCTGCTGATTTATTTTGATGTTGCCGCTCAGAAAAAATCGATTGATATCATTCACTTCGCTTTGAAAGACGGCGGATATTTAATGCTTGGAAAAGCAGAAACCATCGGCACATCTTCACAGCTTTTTACACAGAAAAATAACAAATTTAAAATTTATACACGGAAGAATAATCTGGGAATGCGTAAGGTACCTCAGCTTACACCACATTTTCCGGGCTTTCCTGTTTATGAAAAAAATATCAAACAAAGCTCATCTAAACTTGTTGTAAAAACCACCAAGGAGTTAGATAGTACCATTGATAATGTATTGCTTGAGCGTTATATGCCAGCCTGTGCAGTGATCAACAAAGAAATGGAGATCCTTCAATTCCGTGGCCCTGTGTCTTTATATCTTTCGCATTCTTCAGGAAAAGCGAGTTTGAATATCTTAAAAATGATTCGTCCGGAGTGTGCCTTTGATCTTCGTGACGCCATTCTGAAAGCAATCAAAACCAACCAATCTGTATATAAGTCGGATATTGAGATGGAGCAGGAATCTTCCATAACATGTATGTCTATTGAAGTTTCGCCCGTACCTATTCAGGCCGATGAATTTCTGCTGTTGATCGTATTTACGCAACAGGCACCAATAGAAAGATACCCAGATCCAAAAGCTATTAACAAAGCAAGTACTGTACAAAAAGATCTTAAAATAAAAAGACTCACCTACGAACTGAATCGTGCGCGAGCAGAAGTATTAGCCGTTATTGAATCACAGGAGAAAGCGTATGAAGAACTTCAGGTTGCAAACGAAGAAATTGTTTCGGCCAATGAAGAATTTCAAACCCTGAATGAAGAATTGGAAACATCAAAAGAAGAAATTGAAGCAACCAATGAAGAGCTCATCTTTGCCAATCACGAACTAAAAATACAAAACGAGCTGTTGGCAGAATCATACAATTATTCTCAGATGATTATTGCAACCATACATGAACCGATGATCATTCTGGATAGTCAGCTTCATGTAAAGTCTGCTAATAAATCTTTTTACAAAAAGTTTTTAGTTCGTGTTGAAGAAACAGAAGGCAAACCTTTATTTGAATTAGGTAATAACCAATGGGATATCCCTAAGCTGCGGGAATTGCTGTTGGATATGCTTTCTAAAAACTCTCAATTCGAAAATTTTGAAGTAACCCACGTATTTCCAAAACTTGGTGAAAAAGTGATGCGGCTCAATGCAAGCCGGCTTATTCAGAAAATACACCGTGAAAAATTAATTCTTTTGGCAATTGAAGACATTACAGAATTAACACGGTTTTATTCTTTGGAAAAGGATACGCTTAAAAATGCAATCATCATTCACGAGGCTGATAAAGCAGTGCTTGAAAGGGCAGTACTTAGCAGAACAAAACAACTGAATGCCAAAAATGACGAGCTCGAAAACGCGAATAAAGATTTAACATCTTTCACCTATGTATCAAGCCATGATCTACAGGAACCTTTGAGGAAGATCCGCACATTCGTTTCCAGACTGATTGATGAAGAAGGCGAAAGTATTTCAGAGAAGGGGGCAAAACATTTGCAAAGAACTCTTGATACGGCTGAGCGCATGCAATTGCTTATAGAAGATCTGCTTATATATTCACGTACTAAAAATTCGGAACGTACATTTGAAAAAACTGATCTGAATGGATTGTTTGTAGAAGTAGAGCAGAACTTTATGGAAGAGATTCAGTTGAAGCAGGCAACGTTTAAAATCACAGGACAGTGTGATGTTCGTATCATACGTTTCCAGTTTCGTCAGCTGCTGCAAAATCTGATCAGTAATTCGTTAAAATTTTCCAGGCCAGGCATTGCTCCCAAAATAACAATTAAAAGTGCTGTTGTATTTGGTAGTAAAGTGAAAAATATACATCTGAATGCAGAGATCGATTATTGTCACATTGTATATGTCGATAATGGTATAGGTTTTAGCTCTGACTACAATGAACGTGTTTTCAATGTATTTCAACGCCTGCATACCCGATCAGAATATAAAGGAACAGGCATGGGTCTGGCTATTTGTAAACGCATTATAGAAAACCACAATGGGATTATTACTGCATCCGGCGAATTAAATAAAGGCGTACGGTTTGATATTTATATTCCGGTTGATCAAAGACGTGAGATCGTATAAACTTTTTTGAAAGTGCATTTACTTATGCCTAAGAAATAAACCCTCTGATTTTTTTAAACCTGGAGGGTTTGTTAGCGAGAAAATATTAAACTGACAGCACCTTCGAGCGCGATCATCTAAAACTAGCAATTCTTTAGGTATAGATCTGTAAAGCAATAGTAGCTTTTTTAAAGTCTATCTATTTTATACAATAAATATTACCTTTACAAATAGAAAAATATAAATAGAACATAAACTTAATTCCGTTGTTTTCTGTTTCTGCATACTCAATACATTACATTTTATCATGCGACACACACAAAATAGAAATCTCATTACGCTTATCCTTGGTATGCTGGCAACAGTTTCACCCTTTGCCATAGATTTTTACCTTCCTGCTTTTTCTCAAATTGCAAATGATCTTGGTACTACCACTGCACGGATCTCCCTTTCTGTTTCGAGTTATTTCGTCGGTATGGCTATAGGGCAGTTACTGTATGGACCTTTGCTGGATCGTTTCGGAAGAAAGCGTCCGCTTTATGCGGGTTTAATTATTTTCATCATCGCCAGTATTGGATGTACCTTTTCAAAAAGTGTAGAGGTGTTAGTAACGCTCCGGTTTATACAGGCACTGGGAGGCAGTGTTGCAGGTGTTGCCGCAATGGCAATGGTGAAAGATTTCTTTCCTCCGGAACAAAGTACTCGCATCTTTGCAATGCTTATCCTGACCATTGGTTTATCTCCTTTATTTGCTCCAAGTATAGGAGGTTTTGTTGCCATAGCCTTTGATTGGAAAGCAGTATTCATTCTGCTCGCTTTAATTGCATTATTTGCAATGACCATCGTTTTCCTCTTCTTGCCGGAAGGGCAGGAACCGGATAAAACGGTTACATTGAAGTTGATGCCCATGTTAAAAACATATTTTTCTATACTTTCAGAACCACAGTTTTTTACATACACCATTTCAGGATCATTTTCTTTTGCATCGCTATTTATTTATGTAGCGGGTTCGTCTATTGTGTTTATAGAATTTTTTCATGTGAGTCCGCAGGTTTATGGCGGCATCTTCGCCTTTTTATCTATTGGGTTTATAGGAGCAAGTCAGCTGAATATTTTCCTTGTTAAAAAATTTACAAGCAATGAGATCTTCCGTTTTGCATTGTTTACACAAGTGATTGCAGGAATCATCTTTCTTATTGTTACGTTGAACGGGTGGATGAATTTGTATTCTACCATCGTGATGCTCTTTATTTTTCTGAGCTGTGTAGGTCTTATCAACCCGAATGCTTCGGCACTTGCTCTCGCTCCGTTCACTAAGAATATAGGAAGTGCAGCTGCGATGATGGGCTGTTCACAAATCGGTATTGCTGCCTTGGCTTCCGTTGCAGTAGGATTGTTTGAAGCGGTTAGCATACTTCCGATGGTTGCATCAATGGTTGCAACTGCTTCGTTTGCCTTATTCTTATTATTGAGAGGAGAGAAGAAAATGGCAGGAAAAATTGTTGCAGCAGATGCGAATCAGAATGCTGTTATTCATTAATTCATTCATTTTAGTTTATATTCAATAATTTTATGCGAATAATTTTAGCCTTATTAACTTTTTTGATCGTTCATATCAGTTATGCTCAGGTGGATCCACCTTTAAAGAATGATACGTTGCCTTACTCAGTACCATTTTCAATTGAAAAAAAGGAAATAAATCTGGATGCACACTGCTCAAATGTAGAACAAATCGTTTTTTCAGCAGACAATCAATTATTTTATTCTCTGGGTGCTGATAAATGCTCAAAAGTATGGGATCTGAATTCAGGTAAAGTTCTTCGAACTGTTTTTCATGAACATATGCTTACGGATGCTCCTCATGCAAGGATAACTGTATCACCTGACAAAAAATTTGTTATTGCTTATGACAGTTTGATTGAAATCTGGACGCCTTTACTTGAACAGAAATTAGTTAGTATAAAAGATGATCCCGGAGGTATCGGGAACTTAGTGAGGGTAGATGTTACAAAGGATGGTAGAAAACTGATCCGTACAACATTGAATAACGTAGTCATTACGGATATTGAAACCCAAAAAAGAATTTTTGGATATTATCCGGATAGTTTAAAGGGGCTGCAAGTATATACTGTATTTGGTTCAGCAATTGTTCATGATTCATTAGTGTATGTACATACAAATAGAGGAGTTGATGTCATTAATCTTAACACGTATGAGACATACGTTCTTATGGAATTGAATGAGATGTCTAACGGTGTAATTGCACGGACTTCTTTTAGTACAGACGGTAAGTACCTGGCATTTTTCTCCCTCACCGCGGGTACATATGGGCAATTTTTGTATGATCTTGAATTTAAAAGAAGATTAGAGTTTTACAATTACAATCATTATCCATCTATATCTGATTTTACTGAAGATAATAAAACATTTTTTTTAGGTACTTCAAGGGGGCTGAGAAAGGTAGCGATTGATTCCAATATGGTTATCCAGACAGACGTAGAATGGGAACTCAATTTTGGAACCGGTTTAGCATTGAATGGATCCAACACGTTGCTTTCTGCCTGCGAACCTGAGTATGGTCAGAATAATATAAATATATACAGTGTGCCGGATCTTAAACGTATTAAACAGATCGAAGCATTTCCTGTCAATGCTGTTACTTTTAAAATTGATCAGCATGGCGAAACGTTAATGGGCTTTTATAATAGGTCGGATTTGCTTTTGTATAATTTAAAAGATAGTACCTGTATTATTGCAGATATGTTAAAATTTACGATTGATCAAGCTGTTCATGAAGGAAAATTTTTAGCAGTCAATGGTTTTGTTCGGAATGATGATCACAGCAGTAGCGGAAGCAAGTTGATTGTATATGAACTAAAGGATTCATTAAAAGAAATTTTTCGGATTAAACTGGATTATGAATATGCTCAATATACCCCATATGGTCTTAATAGTAAGAATGAATTAATAGCACGTGCAAAAAACGATACGGTATTTGTTTATCATCTGAGAACATTGCAATGTATAGCAACTATAAAGTCGGTAGATAAGTATGTTGCATTTGTTAAATTTTCTTTAGATGGAAACTATTTGATGGTCAATAATAGTGTATATGATTTGATAAAAAAACAGTGGAAGACAGTGTATTCTATTAATGATGCACGGTGGGATGAAGTCAGCAAAGCAGCCAGGAATATTGTATTTAGCGATGATTTGCGATACCTATTTACCGTTTGCAATGATCATTCATGTTTTGTACATGACCTGAAAAAGAATAAACGGATACTTGATATACAACTTGAAGCAACAGATCTTTCCTATATTTCTGATATTAATGCAGTATTCAGTAAAAATAATAAATTCATAGGTGTTGCCGGAAATAATTTACTTGTTACAGTATGGGATCTTAAAACTAAAAAAACAGTAGCTGTTCAAAATGGCAACTGGAGCGATAAGTTATATGAACCCCAAAAATTTGATCGTAATAAATTTCAAGTAATGAAATATATGAATGCATTTTATTTTAGTAAGGTAAAATAAGTAATTGCCGTTTTGTTTTTCTTATTGATAAATAGAAGGTAGCTGGTAACATTGTTGCAGCAGATGCAACAAATAGTAATGTAGTACATTAATTTTTTATTAAATCAGAAATTCCAAAAAACAAAAAACAAATTCCAAACGAGTAGTTCTATCCGTTTGGAATTTGTTTTTTGTTTTTTGGAATTTAATATATTATTCTTTCTCAGGATATTTACTCCATTTAATATCTGTTTTAGGCGTAGCTGCTTTAACTTCAGTGCTTCTGAGTTTTGAAAGATCTGTATCGTGCTTTTCAACAGATGTATCTGTACGTTTTGTACCTTCAGGTTCAAGAGTTGTCAGTCCTTTTGTTTCGATAACATATGCCAGCGGATCTTTAATAAATTGCCAATCTTCTTTCATTATAGGACTTTTACCTTCGTTCCATGGGCCTTTGATTTCAACTCCGTTCGAAAGATTGAAATACTTGTTGCTGTATCTTGGATCACTTTCTAATACTCCAGGAGGAAAGTTTTGTGGTATTGAAGCAAGTGCTGCTTCGAACATTTGATAATGTGCTACCTCACGTGTCATAAGAAACATAAGTGTATCTTTCACATACGCATCATCTGTATATTGCATCAGATATTCATAAGTGATTTTAGCTGTACCTTCAGCAGCCATGTTAGAACGCAAGTCAACTGTTAAATCTCCGTTTGCACTTACATAAGAACCACACCAAGGTACACCGTGGCTATTTGTTAGCGTAGGAGTTCCACCGCTTACCAGGAAAAAGTTCGGATTACTCATAGAGTCATGAATGAAACTTTCTTTTGTTGCCGTTCCTTGTAATAGTTTTGTATTCAGATCATCGCTTTCAGCCGCGTCCTTCAGCTCGCCATTGACTCCTGTCAATAACATTTGGATTGTAGCCCCAACAATTTCGAGGTGGCTGAATTCTTCTGTTGCGATGTCCATAAGCATATCGTATTTATCCGGATATGCATTTTTAACTCCGAAAGCCTGAACGAAGTACTGCATGGCAGCTTTTAATTCACCGTTGCCTCCCCCGAATTGTTCTTGTAGTAAGCGTGCAAAACGCGGGTCAGGCTTGGACACACGGGCATTGTACTGTAATTCTTTTGAGTGATGATACATAGCTGTTTTTTTTTAGGTGTGAATTTTAATTGTAAAAGACAAATAACGTATAGTAATATTGAAAGGCTTGAGGATACCTGTTAATACTCGCCATGCATATATGTGCTCTTTTACTTTAATAAAGTTAGGTCTTAACTTATTTTCAACAATTACATAATTATTGAAATAGATTGTAAAAATGTATGCTGAACGTTAGGAACACATGTGGCTTGACCTACAGCTGATGATTAAGAAAATAGTTGACCCATGATCATTGAAAAAAGCACACGTTCTGAATGATAGATATTTTATTATTAATAATTTTGTTGCTGCAGTAAATCACTAGATATGTAGGATATTGATCAGCCAGAACCTGGTGTGTTTAATAAAAAACATACTCTTATACATTGAACTTATACATAACAATGAATTTTTAGGATTATTTAGTTGGAATTGTTAATTTATGATACAGATTAAAGATGGATTGTTTTTAATCAAGAATCGCCTAACCCTTCCGGCATGAAATTATTTTATATTTCAGTAATCTTTATTACAAACATCTTCACAACATTTGCGCAGACAACAATCACTGTTGATGCGACTTCAAATCACAAAGCAATTTCTCCCTGGATCTACGGAAGAAATAATAGTATTTCGGATGATCCTGCAAAACCTGTAAGTGTTGCGCAATGGAAATTATATAACGATGCAGGCTTAAGAATGTATCGGGAAAATGGTGGAAACAATTCTACCAAATACAATTGGAAGCTGAAGTTAACCAGTCATCCGGATTGGTATAATAATGTATATATGCACAATTGGGATTATTCAGCGACAAGTTTGTTGAATAGTACAACTAATACGCAAGGCTTGTATGCTTTTCAATTATTAGGAAAGGCAGCATCTAGTACTGCATACAATTTCAATGACTGGGAGTATAATCAGGATCATGGATATGTGAATTTAAATTCGAATTGGGCCGGTGGCGGCGGCCCTGTTGCATATGGCGGGAATGGTGGTAATGGTGACCCCAATTTGTATCTGAAAAATTGGAACGCAGATTCTACCGCTAAGATTCTTGATCAATGGTTTAATATACTTAGCCTTGACAAGTCTCGTCTTACGTATTGGAACATGGATAATGAACCGGAAATTTGGCAGAGCACGCACGATGATATTGCTACTTCAGCAATTACTGCCGAAGAGTATATGCAGAAATATTTTGCTGTAGCAAAAGCTGTACGCGCTAAGTTTCCAGGTATAAAACTGGTTGGCCCTGTTTCTACCAATGAGTGGCAATGGTATACCTGGAACAATTCTAAAGTAAAAGATCCTACAGATGGTAAACTATATCCATGGATGGAGTATTTTATTAAACGCATTGCTGAAGAAGAAGCGGCTTCCGGAATACGTTTATTAGATGTACTGGATGTACATTTTTATCCCTCTACAGAAAATGATCCTGCAACAACATTGCAGCTTCATAGAGTTTGGTATGATACAGAATATGATTATCCAAAAGCAAATGGTGTGAAGGTTACAGGCGATTCAGGTTGGGATAATTCTATTACAAAGGAATATTTCTTTTTACGCTGCGATCAATGGCTGACAAAATATAAAGGTGCGGGCCACAATATTACATTCAGCATTTCTGAATACGGCACGATTGCAAACAATGGTTCTGAAAATGCAAATGTTGTAGCGTGTTGGTACGCGTCTCATTTGGGAGTTTTTTCAAATAAGGGTGTTGAATTATTTACGCCATGGGATTGGTATAAAGGGCAATGGGAAGTATTGCATCTGTTCAGCAAGTATTTTGGTGAAGTGTCTACAAGTACAACATCGACCAACGATAATATAGTGTCAGGTTATTCATCACTCAATAAGAATGGCGATTCACTAACGATTGTTGTTGTGAATCGTGATCAAAATAATGCACAAAATGTTACAATTGATATAAAGAATTTCATGCCTTCAGAAACAAGCGTTACAGGCTATCGCTTATCTGGCTTGCCATCTGAAGAAACATTTGTATCCAATACGGAGAATGCGTTACAGGCTGCGCAATATACAATTGATGAGAATAAAATAACTTTTTCAGCGCCTAAATTATCTGTTACACTTATTCAGATACCAACGGAGCAGGCTATTCCTACGGCAACACAGTATAAAACAATGCTGAATCTAGTAAATATATTTCCCAACCCAGCAAAGAATTTGTTGTACATTGACATGAATGATCAATCAATGTATCAGGTTATTTTGCAGAATATGCTTGGTCAAACTCTTCAGACAAATAATTTGGTTGGTGATCAGCATCTTGATGTTTCTGCATATCCAGCCGGTCAATATATTTTGCAGATCATTCAAAATGAAAATAGTGTAGTTAAGAAATTTGTGAAAGAATAATTATGATGTTTAGTGATGCATAAAAGCATCACTCCTTAAAACTTAAAAATATATTACTTAAAAACATATCATGATACAAACAAAAGGTTACGCAGCACAAAACGAAAAAACAGATTTAGCACCTTGGGCATTTGAACGCAGAGAAGTTGGTCCGCACGATGTACAATTTGATATCAGCTTCTGCGGAGTATGCCATTCAGATCTGCATCAGATCCGTAATGATTGGTTTCCGGGGATTTTTCCAATGGTTCCAGGTCATGAGATTGTTGGGACGATTGTAAAAGTAGGAGCGCAGGTAAAGAAATTTAAAGTAGGGGATCTGGCAGGTACAGGTTGTCTGGTTGATTCATGCAGAACGTGTGAGAATTGTAAAGATGGACTTGAACAGTATTGTGTGAATGGTTCAACCCCTACATACAATGGTTTAAGTCAGGATAAAAAAACACCAACCTATGGTGGATACTCAAATACAATTGTAGTGCACGAAGATTTTGTCTTACACATCAGTGATAAGCTCGATCTTGCCGCCGCCGCTCCATTGTTGTGTGCAGGAATTACCACCTATTCTCCGTTGAAGCATTGGAAGGTAGGCAAGGGGCATAAACTTGCAGTACTTGGTTTAGGCGGCTTAGGTCATATGGCTGTGAAGTTTGGTGTAGCCTTTGGTGCAGAAGTAACGGTGTTGAGTACTTCGCCGAATAAAGAAGCCGATGCTAAGAAATTAGGTGCGCATAAATTTGTTGTGACTTCAGATCCTGAACAAGTTAAAACTGTAAAAGGATATTTCGATTTTATTCTGGACACTGTATCTGCTCCCCACGATCTGAATATGTATATGTCACTTTTGAAAACCAATGGTGTGCATATCTGCGTAGGTGTACCGCCAACACCTTATCAAGTAAATGCGTTTACGATTATTGGAGGCAGAAAGAGTTTAGCAGGTTCCTCTATTGGTGGATTGCCTGAAACCCAGGAGATGCTTGATTTCTGTGCTGAACATAACATTACTTCTGACATTGAATTGATCGATATTAAAAATATTCATGCGTCGTACGACCGTATGATAAAAGGTGATGTACGTTACCGTTTTGTAATTGATATGGCAACATTGTAAGTCAGTAAACAGTAGTCAGTAAATACAGATGACCTGTGATTATTTACAGGTCATCTATATTTTAGGATTGAAGGTGTATAGAACAGACTGTAAAGTTATATGTTCAAAATAATGTACTAATTCTATCTTTTGAATTTTTTAAATTAAATTCATATTTAACAACCTTATAAATATTCCCTTCGTATAAAAAGTAGCGCTAACTGTGGATGTAAACGATGGGAATATTTGATAGCATATTTAAAGGAAAATATAATTGGGAAGATGTTAAACATTCAGAGCAGGTTTACCCAATAAATACTATTTCATTGCTGAGCATTAAAACAGAACATGTAGAATTAACTACAGGCTGGATTGATAAAGGGTATGATACATATGAATTTAAAAAATACTGTCCATATAATTTTTTGATCATTGTTCATTTCAGCGAAGATGAAACGCATTTAGATTTTCAAATTATTGAAGAATTTTTTGCAGAAAAATTAAGAGAAGTATCCATTGCACATATGGTTGCCCGTGTGGTATCGAAAGCAAACATGAGTATTGAAATGTATGTAGATGATAAAGCAGCAACCGAAAAACAATTGAAAGAGATACAAGCCGATCCTGCTACATCGTTCTCATTTGAATGGGAGATTACCAATGATCCCAAATGGAAATTGGTGAAAGGGCTTATGCACCTTTAACTAATTATAAATTATGAGTTATAAATTATGAATGGAAAAAAATGATATTTTCGTTCATGATTTTTTAATTTAATTTTCAGGAAAATAATTCATAATTAAATCTGTTTTTCCCATTTGCGAAGCCAGATATAAGGAAGATATTTAGTAGATAGCCAAACTATATAAGTAATCCCCTTAAGTAGAGAGCCGAGTACTGGCACTTGAGCAAAACGTACCATATTTACTTTGCGTTTTTTTGAACAAGATAGCATACTGACGCTTTGTAAACGCACGCGGTACTTTAATAAAACTTTGAAGTACTTTCCTTTTTTAATTTTATTCTGAGTGCGTATCCACCAATCACCATCTGAACGTCGTGTTAAATTTTCGTTAAAGGGAAATTTGTTCATCACCTCTGTTTTTACAAGCCAGGTAGAAGGCATAGGAATGAACATCGAAAAGCCGTAAGTTTGTATTTGGCCATCCTCATTCGTTAGATAGTGCCCGGCACCTACAAAGTCTAACATTTTTTTATTTGCGAAGGTACGTTGTTGTGAAGTTTTATTTGGCATCCAGACATCATCTCCATCACAGAAAGTTACCCATGGCTGTTTTACCAGTTGCACTGCGCGATTTCGAACAGCACCTATGTTCATCATTGGTAAAGACAATAATTCAATGCGTGGGTCTTTTAAATATAGTTCAATGGACTGCGACAACCATTGGTTATTTTCTTCATAACATACTATTATTTGGGCAATTGTGTCATCTGAAAGAATTGCATGAAGTGTGTCTTTTAAAAAATATTTTTCATCGTCTGTCATTGCTGTAACGATAGCAGCAACATCACTTGTATTTTCCTCAAGATTAGATTGAACATTCATTATTATCAATAAAAATTATATAAGCTGATTTCATTTTTTCTCATGCTAAGGATAGACATGTAGATAATGTATAATGAATTTAATAAAAAATTATGATAAAACCTGAAATGTACATTGCATTATTTAATGCAATGCCATGTATTCAAGCATTATATTAACAGATGTAAATGATATAATTATTTTTAATAATCATGTAAGATATATTTAATGAAATGAAAGGACTTTTGCTTAACAAAAAGATATTCATTCAAAACCCTTCTCTCAACATCTCTACAGCTATGAAAACAATAAAACATGTGATCTTCTCGGCAATAGTAATCATACTAACTTGCAACGGAGCTTTTGCTCAAAATTATAAAACGCAATTTGCAAAACTTGATAGTACCGGAACAATAAAAGATTCTATAGGTACTACTTTTGCTACTATTTCGAAGGATAGCATTATCAAAAACCACAAAGGAGAAAAAATTGCATTTATTGATCGGAATGGAAACTTAGTCGATAACAATGGCAAGGTATTAGGTAAGGCAGCTAAAAACGGTGACTTTCACAATGTAAATGGTCAAGTGGAATATACCGTGAAGCAGTCTGCAAATAGAGCGCATTATGAAGTATTTGACAAGACAGGAAAAGTAGTGCTTGTTGTACCAGCAAATTATAAAGCCCAAGCCGGCACTATGGCTTATGTATACATGTCGTATAAATAAGCCATAATAATAAGTATAGTTTATTTTCAGAAAGCGGTAGAGAGATCTATCGCTTTTTTTATTTTAGTTAAATTTTTTTTACAATTTCATATGCTTCAAAAATTATCAATCCAACATTATACCAGGTATAATTTTAAAACGATTCCAATTACTGAAGCAACAGCAATTACCAATGGTTCAGGTATTTTTTTATAGGTGTAGAGCACCAAGATGGTTGTAATTGCTATTAATACTGTTGGGATATCTGTTAGATTTCTTTTAGCTAAAACCAACACAGCACCCGCAATCGCTCCTATAGCTGCAGCGGTAACACCATCAACAAATGCTTTAATAGCTGGGTGCTTTCCATATTTTTTGAAATATGGGGCTGGTAAAATTGTGAATATATAACACGGGATGAATGTTGCAAGTGCTGCAACACAAGCTCCCCAGATACCACCTACAAGGTAACCAATGAAGCCAACTGTGATAACAACAGGTCCTGGTGTGATCATTGCAACAGCTACAGCATCAACAAATTGTTGTTCGTTTAACCACTGATATTCTTTTACTACTCCTCCGTATAAAAAAGGTACAATGGCTATACCGCTTCCGAATACAAACGCACCAGCTTTGGTAAAGAACCATGCGATCTGCCAGAGCTTTCCTCCAGAACTTACGGTTGTGGGAACTTGTAAGAACAGTGGCCAGAATAATAGTTTTAGAGATGCTTTGTTAAATGATGGAGGACTTTTAACAAACCAAATAAGTATTCCTGAAGCAAGGATCAGCCAAATATTTTCTTCTTCGGTGATAAACGTAAAAAATAGAAGTACAATAAATATTCCCCACAACCAGTAATCCTTACCGATGCTTTTCGTTGTTAATTTATAGCTGCTGATCGCTATGATTCCTATAACTGCCGAGCCAACACCATAGAATATTGCCTGCATCCATGGCAGTCCGCCGAAGTTTACATATGCCCAGCCAATGCATAGTACCATTAAGAAGGATGGCAGGACAAATGCAATACCTACCAATGTTGCACCCAAAATGCGGTAATGTACATAACCCAGATAAATACTAAGCTGTGCAGCTAAAGGGCCAGGAGCAAGCTGAGAAAGTGCCATGCCTTCTTTATAATCTTCTTCGCTGATCCATTTTTTATCTTCAACCAGATCCCTATACATGTATCCAACCAGGGCTACAGGCCCGCCAAATCCCCAGGTGCCTAACTTGAGAAAATAAATGATCAGTTGCTTAAGAGAATAAGAAGGAGCTATTATCGTATTCATAACTATTTATACATATTAAAACCCGATCCCAAACTGAACGGCTACTGTTACTGATGGTGCATGGTTATTGCCGAATCGAACAGGTAATAATCCTGCTACAAAAAATGTGTTGGTAGGTGTGCGTACCAATACTTTATTGATAATAGGAGTGAAACCATATCTGCCTGAAGTTTCATAAGCTACACGGCCAATGAGTGTATATTCGTGGCCAATTCTATAAAGTACTCCCGGGTGAAACATGATATTAGACATTTTGCTTTCCTGACTGTTGAACTTTAGAAAAGGAGTAAATTCAAATGAAAATCCGAATCGCTGACTTTTCCAGATATTTATTCCCCAAGGGTTTCCTATAACAAAGTTGTCTTCACCATTCAGCGTATTGCCATCAATACTTAATGTATAAATAGGTACAACAAGCCCGACATAGCCTTTTAGTTCGGGATAACGATGTGTCACCATGTCTACGACAATAGAAGAGTCTGGCTGATTTGATTGAGAAGATGCAGCGATCACGTGGAAAAATAATATAATTCCGAAGATCAATCGTAAGATTGGTACTGTTTTCATAATAGATTCAATATTAATTATTGTTTAAATTCCCAACCATGTGTTTCGGTACTTACATATTTGCACCAGCTATAGAGGGCATCATATAAGATCAGCCCTTGCTGAAGCATGGCATGGTCATCTTTTATATTGTAAGAAAGACCCGCAGAGATTGCGAATAAACCCGATGCTTGTGGAGCTAATGTATAATCATCAGTATCAGCAGCACGTACGATCAATGCTAAGCGATGTAACGCTTCATCAT
>Ga0247817_10000711_pt1 | contig 17776 bp, 15 predicted proteins | sample UWRJL212509R1_FD_178010 | JGI IMG/M metagenome (GOLD analysis project Ga0247817, IMG submission 178010) | Plant litter microbial communities from Arlington Agricultural Research Station in Wisconsin, United States - UWRJ-L212-509R-1 | ecosystem: Environmental > Terrestrial > Plant litter >...
GACTAACACTCCGCTATTTTCCAGAGAGAATAATACCCTTTCAGCATCGAGATTCGGAAAAGAGATATGCAGATGTCCTGCAAGACGATGTTTTTGGTGACCTGATACTGTTGCCTGTGCAAATGCGTCCGTTAATGTTTTTTGTAACCCATCGCGTAGACCAGCCAATCGATCTGATTCAAATTTGCGATGCGCCGATGCCAGCTCTATGGCTTTTGCAAATCCAATCACACCAGCAACATTCTCGGTGCCGCTGCGAATACCACGCTCTTGGCCGCCACCAACAACTTGTGGCACCAACCGTACATCACGAGCTGCCCATAATAGACCGACTTGTTTTGGACCATAAATCTTTGCTGCATTAATCGTAATCAAATCAACACCCAAACGTGCAACGTTAATGTCCAGCTGGCCGACACCCTGTGATGCATCGCTATGCAAATAAAGTGGTGTTTTGTCGCCATCCGCGAGACGGCGATTTCGTTCGATACGAATCACTGCCGCAATATCGCGTAGCGGCTGGATCGTACCTAGTTCGTTGTTTGCAAGTGCAACACTGACCAGCTGCGTATCAGGGCGAATTGCCGCAGCTATACTCTCAGCGGTAACGAATCCGCGTTCATCAACTGGAACGATCGTGTGGTCATGTTTCTTTGCGGCAGCAAGCACAGCGTGGTGCTCGATAGCAGGAATCACAACGTGACCCGTCACACTTTCAAAAGCGAGATTAATCGATTCAGTTGCGCCTGCAGTAATAACGATTTCGTCGGCCGTTCCACCAATAGCGCGAGCGATAGTACTCTTTGCGGCTTCGTAATCACGGCGAACATTGAGCGCTGGCGCATAGGGCGCAGAAGGATTATAAAAGAGTTCAGTAAAGTAAGGCTGCATTACCGCCAACACTTTTGGATCCATGGGCGTTGCGGCCGCATGATCAAGATAAATCATCTCGTCTTTCACTTTACTTATTATACCAGTTAGGCGGCAGCTGAAGTCAGCGTTTGTGATTTTGACTGGTCGGCGTAGACTTCATCCATGACGCGTTTTTCATACAGCGCGATCGCTTTTAGTAGATGCTCTAGTTCAACACCCTCGATAAAGACATGTCCTTTACCGTCGACGCTCTTTAATACACCCTGTGGAAGCATTTGATATCGAATCGTAAAGCTGTATAATTTCTGTCCTGTCGTATCGACGGCAGACTCGCTAAAGAACCAGCTATCTTGTTCATCTAAAAAGAATCGTCGTTTCACACCACGACTCGTTTTACCAAACACATCACCGCCGATCTTGCTCTCACGCTCGATCAGTTGTGGAATCGTAGGCTTCTGGCTAATACTCGCTAGTCCAGCGACCTTCGAGAAAAGCCCACCAAGCCTAGTCATTGTTTATTCCTTCACCGGAGACATTGAAACGTGCAGCGTGAATCGTCGCCTGTGCCTTCATGGCGTTCTCCCACAATGGGAATAATTCAGCAGCAGCCCGTTCGGTCTGTCCGAGATAAGGTCCTGGCTTCATTTCCTGGACACTTAGGTGCGTCTCAATAGGACGAACAGGATAAAAAACGTCAACATCAGCACGTGCCGCTTCGACTATTGGTGAAGTGGGGATAGAATATTCTGGAGATGAATTTGCAATCATAAAAACACGTTCCCTGATTAATTATTGACGTTTTATTTAGGATTATTGGTGTTGTAGACCTGCGAATAACGCATTGGCACCTGCGGTTGTCGCCGTTGCTATTTCATCTAGCGTTATATTTCGCCTTTTTGCATGAAATTCTGCTACGTGCGCCACAAATGCTGACTCGTTTATAGTACCACGAAAAGGGACAGGCGTCAAGAACGGTGCATCTGTTTCAAGCAGCATACGATCGAGCGGAATACTATCATACATCGCCTGTTGCACGGGGTCTTTCGTGAATGTGCTAATGCCGTTCACGCCTATATACAGTCCCCTTTCTAGTGCTTCATCAAGGGTGGCTTTTGTATCAGTAAAGCTATGCAAAACACCCCGGATTCCAGGAAAGCTATCAAAGATAGGCCAAAAATCATCGAATGCTTCACGAACATGAAAAATAACCGGTAGATCATAATCGATAGCGAGCTGTAGCTGCGCCCTGAGTGCCTCAATCTGAACCTCCTTTGGGCTGTGAGTATAAAAATAATCAAGCCCTACTTCTCCGATTGCCACAATCTTTTTGTTGACCTGATCTGGGTATGCCGCGAGTAGCTCTGCTACTTTTTGCCAACCCTCGTGTGATTCGTGCGGATGAACGCCGAATGCCGCAAATACTCCACCGCGAGGTAGCGCAAAATCAATCGCTTGTTCAGAACTAATCTCACTCGTCCCGACACAAATCATCCCGGTGACCCCGGCGTCAATGGCACGCGTAATAGCTGCATCAGGTTGCTGATATTCATCTTCGTGAATATGACAATGTGTATCAATAATCATGGTGATTATGCCGTCTTTGGTGCGTGTGGATCAGGAGTGTGGATGTATAGCTTTGGAAAGAGGACGCCTTCGGTTGGCTTGATAACACCACTTTCGAATGTCGACAAGATAGCGGCAGCAGTCGTAGGCAAAAATGGCACCAGTAGGTCACCAATCTGTACCAATGCACCAGCGCAATGTGCCAAGATTTCGCTGAGGTGCGATTCGGCTTCTGGGTCCTTGCCGATTTCTTTCGCAACCATCCAAGGTTTCACGTTATCGATATACTGGTTTAGGCTACGAATCATATTCCAAACTTCGTCGATTGCTTTGTTAAATTCCAGTGATCCCATCGCTTCATGATACGCAGACATATCGTGCTCGCCCTGTGGTGCTTCACCGATAACACCAGCTTGGTATTTGGTGATCATGCTCGCAACACGCTGGATCAGATTCCCTAGGTCATTCCCTAACTCACCATTGTAGGCTTTTTCGAATTTCTCCCATGTAAAGTCACCGTCGTCTAGCGTCGCGATGTGTCGACTAAAGTAATAACGAAACGCGTCCAGCCCGTACTGGTCGATAATCTCATTCGGGTCAACGACATTCCCTACTGTCTTGCTCATCTTTGCTCCACCAACAATAATGTGTCCGTGAACCAATAGCTTCTTTGGTAGTCCCAGACCCAAGCCTAGTAACATCGCAGGCCAAATACCGGCGTGGAAACGCAAGATATCTTTACCAACCACCTGCACGTCAGCAGGCCAATATTGTTGCCAGCCATCAACATCGGGGTATCCCAATACTGTAATGTAATTCGCCAGTGCGTCGAGCCAGACATACATGACCTGTTCTGGATCACCAGGAACTTCGATGCCCCATGATAGATTCTTTTTAGGACGAGAAATACTGACGTCTTGCAGCCCATCTTTGATCAGGTCTAGGAATTCGTTCTTTCGGAATTCTGGCAAAATCTGCATTTCACCAGATGTAATCGCGTCACGAACACGATCCGTAAAGGCACTTGTCTTTAGATAATAGTTTTCTTCACTCACCTGCTGATACGGTGTTTGGTGATCCAGACAAATACCACCAGTTGCTTGCACTTCTTTATCTGTAAAGAACGCTTCATGACCGACACAGTACCAGCCCTGGTAGGAGCCCTTGTAGATATATGGTGCCAGTGTCTGCCAGATGTATTGCACGGCCGCAACGTGATGCGTGTCAGTCGTACGAATGAAATCCGTATAGCTAGCGCCAACTTTTTTCATTAGATTTTCAAAGTTAACATACGTCTGGTCAGTAAATGACTTCGGATCAAGACCAGCTTCAGCGGCCTTGGCGGCAATTTTATTACCATGCTCGTCAGTCCCTACTTGGAACCGTACTTCATGGCCATTTTGCTTTTGGTATCGTGCCCAAATGTCAGCAACCAGATAGTCAAGTGCATTGCCAATATGAGGCGTGCCATTGACGTAAGGAATAGCAGTCGTGATGTATAATTTCTTTTCCATTACAAATTATTGTAACAGAGATAAGATTGAATGACTACGGCGCTGGCCCGCTACTCGTCGAGAGGTTAGCGTTACCATTCCAAGCCCAACCCGAGCTAGTGAACATACCGTCCCTGTGAGCATACACAGTGCTGCCTTCGGTGATCATGATATTGTCAAAGTTCACCGTTCCAGAGTTCAAGAATCCGCCATGATAAAAGCGTAGCCATGCAGCCGTTGCTGTTGATGGAATACTCATAGTAACCGACAGCCTGGTCGTTCCGGCAGCATTCGCCGCTTGGTTACTACGAAGCAGTGTGTTCGTTCCGCCATTTGTATACCATGCCGTAATCTGACGAGCTCCGTTAGAACCAAAGGTTGATGTCAGTGGAGCACTCAATCGAATCGTTGCAGATATTGTGTACGTTTTACCTGGCAGCATACCCATTCGCAATCCACCGACATCGCCACCATAGTTAAAGTATGAATCGTTCGACGAAGAACTATTTGGTGTCACTAAGGCAGAGTAGCTACCTGTTGCCGACCAGTTCGAATCAAGCGCCAGCGATGCATTGGTTCCAGTCGCCTGCGACAGGCTACCTTCGAATCCTGGATTAGTCGCGATATTTGTAATTGGTGGCACGCCGTTGACTCCATGCCCCGGACATCCGCCTGGTGCCAGAGTTGTCGATGCACTCGAAGCGTAGTAACTCACATTAGAATTCGTCGCAGTAATACAATACGTCTTTACGGTAGGCGCGTTATCATAACTATATTGATACGTCGTTCCTTTGCTTGCCAACAAGTCGGTGGTAACGGTCGGATACACACCGTCCTTTGCTAATTTTAACTCTAATGTGGAAACTGCCCCATCTAGATCTGAAAGTGCCACTTTTGCACGCGCTTGTTGTTGTAGGCTATTATAAGAAACAATAGAAATTGTCGCTAGAATACCGACAATGGCAATAACGATCACCAACTCGACGAGGGTAAATGCTTTTTGGCGAACTGATTTTAATTGATTGGCCACAGTGCCATCATTTTAGCATGAGCGTTACGCAGTAGCAATTTTTGCTAATGCGTTCCACTGTTCTAGACTAAGTGATTCTGCTCGTGCGCTCGGATCAATACCCGCCTGGATCAATAATGCATCTGCTTCGGCTTTTGAAATTGACAGCCCGCCAGATAGACTTCCTCTTAGCATTTTACGTTTTGCCGAAAAGCCAGCTTTGACGACGCGGAAGAATGCCTTTTCTTCATCTTTTGGAATGAAGGCTTGTGGGCGTGTATTTAAAATAATCACCTGACTATCCACTTTTGGTGGTGGTGTAAAGAAATGCGCGGGCACGACGTCCCCTACTTCAATATCTGCGTATAGCTGCGCGCTAACCGCGAGGATACTCATATTACCTGGTTTTGCAGCGAGTCGTTCGGCGACTTCTTTTTGGATTAATAGCACAGTGGTACGCGGTTTGTTGTCAGCATTCATGAGTAGTTCGATAATCTTACTCGTAATGTAATACGGTACATTAGCAACGACAACATAGTCATCGGGCAAGGTCGAGAGATCAAAATCCAGAATGTCTTGGTGAACGACTTGCAGGTTTTTACCTGGGAACTGCGCAGGTAATTTGCGTGCGAGATCATCGTCCAGCTCTACTGCGACAACCTTTTCTGCCTGGCGCAATAATTCGCTTGTTAACGTTCCTAGGCCAGGTCCAATTTCCAGAACCGTATCAGTTGGCCGAATGTCTGCGCTATCAGCAATATGCTGCAGCACGTCACGATCTTTTAGCCAGTGTTGTCCAAGTGATTTTTTAGGTCCAGCCATCATTAATACCAATTCGATGAACGTAATTTTGCCAATGCACCACATGGATTACCATACCGGCCCTTGATATAGCCAAGGCCCCAGTTGATCTGTACGACGGCATCATCTTGCCAGCCCGGACCCATCTTTGAACCAGGAAGTGCCTGCGGAATACCATAGGCGCCTGACCCAGCATAGTTCGATTTGAACTGATCCCATCCAGACTCGTGTGTCCATAATTGATCGAGACATGTCCATTGGTCTTCGCCGAATCCAGCACTTAGCATCATCTGATGGCCAAGGATTCGGTTCTCTGCAGGGCTACCACTCTTCTTTTTAATACCGACAACTTCAACTCGTGTTTCTGGCTGCACCGTTACAACACCGGCTATCTTCGTACGACTCACTTCCTGGCCGTCCTGGATCACTGTCTCATACGTGACGCTCTCCGTACCTGTTTTTCCGGCAACCTTGACGTCTTTGTATCCAATAAACTGATTTGCATCTAGAGTCTGTTCGACACCAAAAGCAACTGGCTCGTCGACTGTGATCGTTTGCTTGCCCTCGCGCCAGACACGCACCTGCAGACCGGCAGTAATAGGAGTTTCAACAGCGACAGAGACTCGGTCATCTTTTTCTAAGACAATCTTCTTGTCCTTTAACATATCACCTACTGTTTTTGCCTGCGTTCGAGCCTCAGTCTGAGTCCCGTACAGCGTAAATTGGAATGGTGTCGCCCGGGTAATGGATACCTCTAAACCAGGTCCATCTGCGGTAATATTGTTGTTTCGTGTCATTGTTGTCATGTCTTCTGGATACAGAGAAATACCTACGCTGCTGGCGATCTGATCAGCAGTCTGGTATGGCGTCATAACTTTTTGACGCGTTGCACCGTCAACAACGACAACAGGCCGAGAACGATAAATATTCACCTGATATTCAGACGCGACAAGCTTTTCATCTAGTGATGGCTCGATGCTGTCCTGTTTTGCAACGGTCACTCCTGCTTCGGTCAGTGCATCACCAATCGTTTTCGCCTGCGACACGACGACCGTTTCAACGCCACGGTCATGAATAGTGACTAGGGTTGCCGATCCATCATTGTTGTCATCAGCCTGTGCATGTTGTGACACTAAAAAAGCACCGATCAATACGATAGCTAACCCGGCAAGTACTGTGCCGAGGATAGTTGGTGTCCTAAAAAAGAAAAGTCTCATGAATAATTAATGAATGTCCCGATATCTCGTTATAGTATAGCAAATATATGGGGTACAGCCAAGGAAATGGCTACGCTTACAGCTTCTCTAGACGGGCATATTCGGCATTTAATTTTTTATTCTGACCACTATCAAAGGCAATCGTGACGGCGAGTCCGTCAACATCGATAATCTCACCGTTTCCAAATGCGTTCGACTTTACCCTATCACCAATAGAGAAAGGTTCATCACTATAAAATTCCGTTTCTTGATACGCAGGTTGATGAGCGCTTGGCGAACTGATCGCAGCAACCGCATCGCCCATATCAGTGATGAATCGTGACATAGGATTGTAGCCTCGTTGACCAAACTGCAAACGACTTTGTGCATAGCTAATGTGCAGCTCTTCCCTGGCGCGAGTCATACCGACGTAACAGAGTCGACGCTCCTCCTCTAACTCTGCCGGTGCAGCGTCAAAGACCCGGGCATGCGGCAATATTCCTTCTTCCATACCAACCATAAAGACAACGGGGAATTCCAGGCCTTTAGCGGCATGTAGTGTCATCAGTGTCACATTCCTGCCATCGCTACTGGTATCAACGCTCGACATCAATGCTACTTCCTCTAGGAAATCAGTCAATGAAGAAAATACCTGTGCATCAGACAAGAGTGAGCCAATATTCGCTTCTCTATCTTCGGCTTGCGGCGTACCGTCCAGCACATAATTACGGTATCCAACGGCATCAACAATTGCTTCGATGATTTCAACAGGGGATGAGGTATCGACCAGCTCTCGGATCTTTTCGAGCTTTGCGCCTAACGCACCGAGTGCAGTCTTTGCCTTGCCCGTAACGACACCGGCGTCGCCTACTTTTCGCATTGCAGTAATAATGTCATCGCCACTTCCTGATTGCCAATTGAGGAATCGTTCTAGGCTGGTTGCACCAATACCACGGGTCGGCACGTTTGCAATACGGCTAAAGCTCATGCGGTCATTTGGTTGGTATAGCAATTTTAGATAGGCAACGATATCTTTGCTTTCTTTTCGGTCATAGAACCGAATACCACCAACGATTTGGTAGGGCACGCGCTGCTGCAAGAATGCACGCTCGAGCGTATAGCTTTGTGCATTCGTGCGATACAGGACCGCAAAGTCGTCATAGTTTCGGGCCTTCATCGCAACATGCGTCGCGATACGATCAGCAACTAACCGTGCCTCCTCTGCCTCATCGTATACCCCGTGAATTTGCACAGGAGAGCCTAGATCTGCGGCGGTCCAGAGCTTTTTGTCGGTTCGCTGAGTATTCTTTGTGATGACATTGTTTGCCGCTTCAAGGATATTACCCGTACTACGATAGTTCTGCTCTAATTTGATCACCTTTGATCCAGGAAAGTCTCGTTCAAAGTTCAATATATTCGTAAAATCAGCACCACGCCAACTATAGATTGACTGCCAGTCATCACCAACAACACAAATATTGCGATCATCGTTGATCAATAATTTCATCAAATGATACTGTACGGCATTCGTGTCTTGGTACTCGTCAATCAAGATGTGTTTGAATTGACTTTGCCATTTCGCGCGGACATCTGGCGATTCTCGCAGCAGTCGAACCGCCTCGAGCAGCAGATCATCAAAATCGAGCGCCTTTGCACTACGACGAAGCTTTTCGTACCCAGCATACAATTTTGCAATAGTTTTTTGGTATGGATAATTCGCGGCTGCTTCGTATTCATCAGGTAACTTCATGTCATTCTTTGCACTAGAAATTGCCGAGCTCACTGCGGATGCCTTGATATCTCGATCCGTGATTTGCAGATCCTTCATCACTTGCTTGATTAGTCCCTTGCGGTCGTCTTCATCATAGATAACAAAGTTACGACTGATCCCGATGACGTCACCTTCCATGCGGAGTAGTCGTACGCATATGCTGTGAAATGTCCCCATCCATGGCATAAAATTTCGGTTGTTTTCCTGCGATAATAGATGCGCTAGTCGTTCACGCATTTCTTTGGCGGCCTTATTAGTAAAGGTGACGGCCAAGATTTGATTTGGCCAAATATACTCCTCTGCAATCAAATACGCGATACGATGCGTGAGGGTTTTTGTCTTGCCACTGCCCGCCCCTGCCAAAATTAAGAGAGGTCCAGACGTTGTCTGAACCGCTTCGCCTTGCGCCGGATTTAGTCCCTCTAAAAGATTCATTACTTATGTCTATTTTAGCACAAAGAAGTACATGACAGCACCGAGTCCACCGCCAACAACGATAAGTCCAAGTATCCAAAGGATAATAAATAAGCTGCCTTTTGCCTTTGGTGTGTGAGCAAGTGGCTTGTGGTAATTTTCAGTGTCAAAGATAGCGCCGCTTGATTGCTCGGCAGTACTTGGACGTTCCTTGTACTGCTGGGTAATGGATGGGACAGTAGGTGTTACTTCTGTGCGTGCTGCTGCACCGACAAAGACTGGCGCTGGGGCAGCCGCCACGGTTTTTGTCGTAACGTCGCTTGCTTCTATCGAGAGGAGGTCGTCCGCTAACTCGGCTGGTAGCGAAACACTTGATTCTTCGACAACCGGTGCTACGTCTACGACTTCTGGCGCAGCAACTGGATCAGAGAAAGCACCGAGGGGTCGTTTTTCAATCTTTGCATCAGTCAAGAACGGAGAAGATAATGGCTCGGCCGGGACTTCAGGAACATCTGGAATCACAGATTCTATTGGCGTTACTGGCACTACCGGTTCTGTTGGCGTAAATACGGGTGGTACAAAAGGCTCTACGACCTCGTCAGATACAGGAGGTACTGCAGCTACAGCGTCTGTATCATTATATCCTTGGAAATCCAGTGGATCAGGCCAATCGCTCGTCACAGCTGGCGCCTCAGGTTCGACAACAGGCGCAAAAGTCTCAGGTCCTTTGCTATGTACTTCGTCAGCGTGGAACGGACGTTGTCGAACAGGACTTGGCGACGCACTGCGCATATCAGAAGAAGGGTGCACGACATCCATAAATCGCCCACTTGTTGGACGTGGAACGACGGGGGCTGTTGGTGTAACGCGTGTGACAGGAACTGTCGAAGGCATTGGTTCGGATGGCGTAATCTCTACGATGTTTTCGGCCATTAACTCATCGTCGCTGTTGTCAGCTGGTACTGGATCCGATTGGTCATTTACCAATGCTGAGCTTACGGCTCGGTCTAATTCGTCAAAGTCTAAATCGCTCATATCCCACCCTTTCCTGATTACGACGCTTTATGCGCTTTGTTAATAATTTCTGTAAACGCTCGTGCGTCTAGACTTGCGCCGCCGACGAGCAGCCCGTCAACATCTGACAACGCGAGATAATCAGCTGCGCTTTCCGCTTTGACACTCCCGCCATATAGAACCTGTACCGATTCAGCATGTGCTGCACCGTACAAGTGCTTTATTTGATTACGAATTGCCCGTATGGCAGCCGTAACGTCGCTAGGCATTGCATTGCGACCCGTTCCAATTGCCCAGACTGGTTCGTAGGCGATAACCACTTTTTCTAGATCTTCACTGGTAATATTGATTAGTCCGCCAATCAGTTGATCGTGTAGTACCGAATGAGTCTCGCCTTCTGCTCGTTCGCTAGCTGTCTCACCAACACAGAGAATGGGTCGGATGTCGTTACGTACAGCTGCCTGTACTTTGGCACGAATGTCCTTTTCGTGTTCATGGAAAATATGGCGTCGCTCAGAGTGACCGACTAGTGCGTATTGTGCGATACCTCGCAGTTGTGGAGCGGATACTTCGCCAGTGAACGCACCGCTGTCACGCCAGTAAAAGTTTTGAACGGCTAGTTTAAATTGTCGGTGGTTTACCTGTAGGCTTAGTGACTGCAGTGTTAGTGTCGTTGGCGCCAAAACAACCTCGACATCACGATGCACTTTGACCATGTCTGCCAATTCTTTGACATACAAACTGGTCTCATGCATATTGAGATTCATTTTAAAATTTGCGACGATGAGTTTCTTGTCTTTTGCCATCTATACTACTTATGCTTATTGGTTTCAGTTTACTCTATTTGTAGGCTTTCAGCAAACTTTCGATCCCTGGTAATTTTAGACCAGACATCAGTTCGAGACTCGCACCGCCACCGGTTGAAACGTGGCTAAAGCTCTTGCCGCCGTTGCCGTCCCATTTTAGAACGAAATCAGCTGTGTCACCGCCACCAATAATAGACGTCGTGTCAGATTGAGATGCAAGTGTCAGCGCCAATCGCGCAGAACCGTGGGCAAATTCAGCCAGCTCAGCATAGCCAAGTGTTCCATTCCAAATGACCGTTCCGGCGCCATTTATATGCTTCACAGCCGCTTCGATTGAAGCATCACCAATATCTAGCGCGATATCGTTTGCAGCAAGTGCTGTCACGGCAATGTTATGGCGATGGCTCGTTTTGTCGATTGTCTTTGCGATAGCGAGGTCTGTTGGCAATAACATAAAGTCATCAGTATTCGCACCAACTTTTAGATGCGCCTTGTGATAGATGCGCTCTAGGACAGCTTGCTGGTCAGATTCAACCTTGCTTGCGCCCATGTCATAGCCTTTGTATTTGAGGAATGTATTTGCCATTGCCCCACCAATAATAATCTGGTCAGCAACATCAACAAATCGTTCAATAATCCCGATCTTGTCACTGATTTTGGCACCACCAATAACAGCGACGAGAGGCCTTTTTGGCTTTTCCATCGCTTCGGTGATCATGACGTACTCTTTTTCTAGAAGGAATCCGGAAACACTCGGCAAGACCTGCGTGATCGCATGAGTACTGGCGTGCGCACGGTGTACCACCCCAAAGCCGTCTTGGACAAAGTATTTCGCTTGCGTAGCCGCCGCAATCGCCTTTGCAAAGTCAAGATCATCTGCTTCTTCCTCTGCGTAATAGCGCAAGTTTTCCAGCAAAATAATGCTATGAGCGGGTGCCTTTTTGACGGTTTGTAGGACTTTGTCACCCTTGCAGTCATCAACAAAGAGAACGGGGTGATCCAATAACTTCGCAAGATGCTTGCCGATTGGCTCTAAACTGAGCGCCTTGTCTCGACCCTCTGGGCGTCCGAGGTGTGCCATAATAACAATCTTGCATCCACGATCATGCAAGTATTGGATTGTCGGAAGACTTGCGCGAATACGCAAATCATCGTCGATCTTGCCGTCGCTGCTCAGCGGCACATTATAGTCAGCACGAATCAGCACCGTCTTGTTATCTAGCGGCACATCTCGAATTGTTAGTTTTGGAAAACTCATACCCCACCCTTTCCCTAGTATCTAAGGTTTATTCTAGCACACGAACTTTGATTGTGTCAGTCAAACCGATAACGCCAGGTTGTTGTCCGCTGACGATAATGACGCGTACTTGACCTTCGCCAAATAGACCTTCGTTTTTCAGTTCAACCGCTAGGTCGAATCCAGCTTCAGCGCTGTCTGGACGAACGTAGCTACGGTTCGCATAGCTGAGGCCAAGTTGCTGCGCAGAACGTAGTTCAGATGTCACACTGATGATCGGAAGGTTTGGACGGTGACTGGCGATGTTTGCAGCTGTCGCACCAGATTTTGTCTCAGCAATAATCGCATCAACACCTAGTTGTTCAGCAAGTTTTACTGCAGCGGTACTAATCGCATCGAGTTGCAAGTTACGAGGCACAACGGCATCGTGAATTTGCGCAACAGGCGCGTTTTCCTGTGTGTAAAGAATAACCTTCTTCATCGCAGCAACTGTTTCCAGAGGATAGTTACCGTTTGCCGTTTCATCAGACAACATAACGGTGTCTGCACCCTGGATAACAGCGTTTGCAACGTCGCTTACTTCAGCACGAGTTGGCTCTGGGCTATCAACCATGCTAGCCATCATTTGTGTCGCAACGATGCTCAGTTTGCCATGTTTGCGGCAAAGGGCGATCAAACGACGTTGAACGATAGGGACAAGTTCCGCACCGGCTTCAACAGCAAGGTCACCACGAGCAACCATGATACCGTCAGTTGCCTTAACGATCTCTTCCATGACGTCATCTTTAATTGCGGCTTTTGTCTCAATTTTCGCAATAATTTGCGCTTGTGAGCCACCAGCAACCAAGATTTGGCGGAGGTTGTGAATGTCATCAGGACTTTGTACGAAACTCAGGGCAACATAGTCGATGTCCTTTGTTAGTCCGTATTCGATGTCCTTTAGGTCTTTTGGAGTCAAGATATCACCACCAAAGTCAGTGTCAGGTAGGTTAATACCTTTCTTGCTCATCAAAGTTCCATCGTTTTCGATACGCAGTTTGATAGCTGTCTCACTAGTAATTTCAAGGACTGTTGTTCGAACTTTACCGTCAAAGATGTAGATTGGCTCCCCAACTTTTACCTTTTCAGCAAGGTTGTACTGAACAGGTAGAACGTTACCATTGTGTTCAGCGGCGTGGTCGAGGATAATTTCGTCACCCTTTTTAACAGCCATGTTTTCGTTGAGCATTCCTAGGCGGATCTTTGGGCCTTGGAGGTCCTGCAAGATTGCGACTGGTTTGCCAATTTTAGCGCTGGCTTCACGAATCCATTTAATCTGATCGTCGCGCTCGGCGTAGTCACCGTGGCTAAAGTTCAGACGAAGTCCGTTCGTTCCGCTGGCGATCAAATTTTCGATCATCTCTGGAGTACTGGTGATTGGTCCCAGTGTTGCTAGTATTTTTGTGCGTTTAAATATAATTCCCATAGGTGACTACTATACTCTCTTTTTGGGGATTTTTAAAGTGTTAAACCGCATTTACGCAAATTCCTTACATAACTCGCCGATCTCGCTTATACTAAGAGTAATAGTACTGACAGAGGGACCTAATTATGCCGACACCTGAAAAAATGACTTGGGAAGATGTAAACGAACGCGGGCTCGTCGTACCGCCACTTTCTAGCGATGAGATCCGCTATTTAATCGACCGACAAGTAAACCCTGACTCAGACGTTCAATACAAATCTTATTCTGGAACTGCCCTAGACGCACTTGTTAAATCAGGTAGTCATTTCCGCGTCGCACGTGCACCGCAAGCAACAGCCGATGCACTAAAAGCATACATGACAGACTAAAATCCGATTTAACAAGGGTGGGCAATGGAAACAGCACAAAATCATAGAATAGTCGAAGAAGAACCTCGTGATCTGACCGAGGCCGACCTGTTGGATGCCGATACTCTAGAAACGATCGATACGCCTGAACTAAAAGACTCAAACGAGCGCGATGAGCTGATGGAACGATATGCCGAAATACCGATGGCTTATCAGGGCAAGGACGGATTACACAGGGTGAGCGGCTCGTATCAGGCAATGCAGCTCTGTGAACCTCTTCAAAATCCTAAACTACCTATGTACCTGCTAGAGATATACTTTGAAGACGCAGCCGCACTCGAAACAGTAACGCGACTAGAAGAGTTACATCCAAAACCTGACGACGAGGAAGCCACAGACACACAAGATGCCCTAGACGATGCAATAGAGCCGGACCTAGTGGCAGTAGACAACACAAAGGCAGAGGTACAGCCTGCCCAAAAAGAGACCAAAAAGATGCCTGTAACCACCGTCACAGCCAGTGATGCACCGCATGTAGAAAAAAGCTCTACAGCACCACTCGTTGAAAAAAGTATCCAAGCGGCGTCTAACACCTCAGATAGTATTTCCGATGAGGTTAGCGTCAGTAAATCAGCGGAAGCGACAACAGAAACGATCGTCCTGCCTATTCAGTTACCAGAGTTTCCTTTCGAACCCTACCAACCCCCAGTGCTTATGCAAGAACCCACAGAATTATTTGTCGAGCCTATCCTTGAGATAGATACAACTAGCCCTGTAATCACTGATCCTATTGAAGCACTCGTTGCAGAACCTCAGCCAGCTAGTCCACTGATCGAATCAGTAGATCTCACCGAACTACAGCCACAGATCGAGCCTGTGTCACTGGCTGCTCATACAGAAATTGCACCAGAAAACACAGTGGAGGCCCACACTGACCAGTTGATCCGTCAATTTGATGATATTGAGCCCATTTCACTCGAATATCAAACAGAAATACCTGAATCGCCACAACTATTGCCAGATACAGAACAGATTGCAGAAGTCATCCACGAACACCTAACTGCACTGGTGGATGAGTTCGAGACATTAGAGATCCAAATAGTCCACGAGGATGATATCGCTGCAGCGCAGAGCCTCACCGATCAGTTCTTTGCCGGTAGTTTTTTGCAGCCGATAGCAGAGACGTCCGAGACGGAACTAATGATCGAGCCGCAGCCAGCGAATATCGTCGCAATGCTGCGGATAATAAAGGTACTTGAGCCGCAATTAACTGGCTACCTGGAGTACCACAAAGATGCGACAGAATTGCCGCCAGTCTTGCGCAAGCAGTTAATCCAGTTGATTTCAGAGATGGGTGTCGTGAATCCGAAATTATTACTAGAGACATACATCGAACGGTACGGTATTGCGTACCTATCATCTATGCTACAAGATATCTCGAACCAACACCGTCGATTCATCGCGAGCCTCCATGAACATCAACACGCGGCGCAAATCACCAAGAAACGATCGAATGCATTAATACAATTCGTCATGCGACTCGTTACCGTTACAAGTCTCCCAAAAGCGGCCTAGCTACTGATCGTGCCATGCAGCGACGATTGACTGCCCAATTTCCATTGTCACCATTGTTTGCGCCGTATATAACATAACGCCGCGGTGCGTGCGTGCTCTAAATCGTTTTGTGAAATACAAATCGCTATCCGATTTCACAATTTCACGAGCAACAGCCTCGACATCGTGATACGTCGCATCGACATACGGATACTTGCGGTAAATCACATTCATTATCTCATTCAGGCTAATAAACGACTTATCTCCTACTTTGAGACCCATACCCGTATGAACCGAATCCGGAAGTCCTGATAAACGCGCCTGGATCTGTTCTTCGTCATAGGCTTCAACTGCCTCTTGGTAACGCCGCACCATCCGCACTTCGATCTCGTCCTGTTTCTTTAGGTGTTCTAGAGCAAAACTATCCACGTTTAGCCGTGTAAATAGACGCCCAGCAGAGGCAAATGTTCGCACCTTGCCGTCTTGTTTTATTGTTGCCTGGCCACGTGTTAGATTTGGTAATGTCTCTAGCATTTCCGCATACATCGTGTAATTATTAATAATCTTCTCGACAGCACCGTACTTTTTAAAGATATTAGCGATCGATTCCTGCATCGCTTGTTCATGAGGCGGTTCAATCTTGCCGATCGGTGTCCCATTTTTAATCACCTTTAACGCAAAGATATCTGCCATCGAAACCTGTGGTGCAGTGTTTGACGCAATATTATCGACGATATCAATTGCCAATGCCGGACGGTTATCGTATTTATTACGCAAGATTCGCCCCATACGTTGGCGCGCCGCAACCAATGAGCGAGTTGGCCGTGCGTTAATAATGACATTGGCGCGTTGGCTGTCCCAGCCCTCTGTCAGCACATCAATATAGGTTAGTGCATCGATTGACCCTTGTTCCAGTTCCGCATATATCTGCTGGCGAGCGGCAGCCGAGATGGAACTGGTAATCGCTCTAACGCGAATAGGTCGAGGAATACCCTGCTCATCATCAATATATTGCTCTGATAACAGATCCGCTATCAGATGTGGGTGCCTCATCGTATCACCGGGAATACAGGCGATAATCGGCGTATTGCCCGTCTGGATCAGTTGCACGGCGATCGACACAACCATGCGATTGCGGGAAGTATTGTGAATTAATTGCTTTAAACTCTTGTTTTCATATTCACCTAGCGACCCAATCGAAAACTCTTGCGCCGTTGTCGTCGGTGCCGGGAGCGCAATCGGAATAACAGATGATAGCATATTCATTTCGATCGCCTCTTTCAGATCCAAACGGTGAATCATAGCAGGTAACAATGTTCCCAGGCTTCGGGTTGCGTGGTAATCAGGCGTAGCAGTAAATCCAATGATCAAGGTATCGGCACTGATATCAGTAATAATCTGTCGACTACTAGAACCAAGCGCCTTGTGCCCCTCATCGAGGAAAATAATATCGAAACGTTCATCTACTAGATTCACCATGCGTGTATGGCGCTCGCCTTGGGCATCTACCGTCACGACTGGTGTTGCGGCCAGCTTTTTCAATGAAGCATAGGTAGTGATCGTCACCTGTGCCTCTAGCCCGCGCATACTCGTGATCGTATCGCTATAAAACGTACCAACACTCATATTTGGCGCAAAGCCAGCAAATCCCTTGTCTCCGAGCGTCCCGCCTAGTGTTTGACGCACCAAGTCCTTTGTAGGTGTTACAACCAGGATCTTTGGTAGTTTTTCCGCCTGGTAACTGAATGCCTCTGCCAAGGTGACAAAGAGGACCGTTTTACCTGTTCCCGTAGGCGCTTCGATATACCCACGGCGATTGCCACTACGCAGGAATTCAATCGTATCTTTAATGATTGCCTTTTGGTGTTCATACAAGATATCCGCTTTCTTGCCATCAGCGATGTACTGCTCGATATTATGCAGATACCGTACGTCGGTCGGGCTGGATGGATTACTGTCGGATTGCGGTGTTGTCATCAAGCATCTATTATCGCATTTAAAGAGGGGTTTGTCAGGAGGATAATTATAAATCCACCAAAGAAAAACACCCATCACAGGGATGAGTGTTTTTCTTTGGTGATCTCACGGAGAATCGAACTCCGATTGCCAGGATGAAAACCTGGTGTCCTAACCGTTAGACGATGAGACCAAATTGTGAGTGGATTACGAAAAAATGTTTACATTTTTATCTAATCCCGAGCAATTTGGCTCGCATATGGTCCGCAGGATCCAT
>Ga0247817_10000712_pt1 | contig 17773 bp, 1 predicted proteins | sample UWRJL212509R1_FD_178010 | JGI IMG/M metagenome (GOLD analysis project Ga0247817, IMG submission 178010) | Plant litter microbial communities from Arlington Agricultural Research Station in Wisconsin, United States - UWRJ-L212-509R-1 | ecosystem: Environmental > Terrestrial > Plant litter >...
ATGTTCAAATACATAAAAACTATTAAATATGCACAGTAACCAGGCTGCCTTCTTTAAGAAAATATATATACTTATCCTCTAAACCTTAACTCTAACTGTAGATCTAAACTGTAACTGCTAATCCCTAACGTTACTACTAGGCTTTTTCCCTACTCTTACAGCTAGCTAAACTATAAAGTTCCTACTCCTTATCTTTAGCATTACCCTTAATAATATCACCTAGCTATTCCGCTAGTAGGTCCTACTTAACTACTAAAGTTAAAAGCTTTTATCGAATTATTACTTCCTAGACCTCTTCGGAACCCGCTAGCACCCCCTTTAGCTTTGGCATTCTAGCACCCATACTATATATAACGGCTAAGGTGCTTCTTATATTAGATCTTCCCTTTATAGAGACTACTGCTAACTAGTAGATAGAGATCTTCGTACCGTCTATATATATATATTTAATATATATAACTATATTAAGAAGTAAAATAAAGCTAGAAGGCGCGCGCAGGATAAGTTTATAGTTATAAAGGGTGTTATAAATAGAATAGGAGGGCTATATTGCTACTGGCGGCAGGTGGATGTATATAGCAGATGTAATTTAATTGTTCTAAAAGGGACAAGATCCCTCGTAGTGGACATCATTATAGAGAGCGATTAGCAGAGGAATTTCCATCCAATAATAAGGGCGTATGGCTTAGTTAGTAAAGCGTTCGCTTAGTAGCTTCTTAAGTCTGCGAAAGGTCCTGGGTTCGATTCCCAGCTCGTCCACAGTTTCCTTTTTTACTTTCCTTTCCAGATGTTATTTAGCTACTTTATTAATTCTTTTTATTGCAATAATTAACGGGGTTATCGGAATATAGCGCGGGAGTTAATAAGTTAGGGATTATAGCTAAGTATTACGGTATATAGCGCTACCTACCTATCGTAGCCTTAGAACCGTAGCAGCTATTAATATTTAAGGACCCCTTAAGTACACAAGCTACTCTACACGTTATACTTTATTACGTAGCCTACGTTATTTAATTCCTCTCTTCTTCTTTTCTATAGCTTTAGATTCCTATAAATAACTTCTATTCTCCAGAGAACCTTTATTTCCTATTATAACTAGTCGATTCCCTTTATAATCTAAAGCTTATTCCTTTATACCTACGAAGGTTAGAATATTTAAAGAACCCCTAAACGATCCCGAGAATCGCCTTGCCCGCGACGCGATCTCGTACCCCTATTAAAATACCGAACCCCGAATACCGAGCGAAGCCCTTTACTTACGATAGCTCGTAAGAACGATTGTTTTAAAGCTTTGTCCTTTAAGGGTAAGGAGCGCGCCGACCTACGCGTCGACCTATATATTTCCGTCCGTTTTAATATGATGGCTAACGAGACTACCTATCCTTACGATCTAAGGAAGGATTTTTTTACTAAAAAGAAAAGAATCTTAATTTGCTTTATTACTACTAACGTTAATAGTAATAAGGAAGGAAGTAACGATAACGAAAGCGTAACTATCCCGTTCCTTATAAATAAGTTAATATATAAAGACTTTTTAGTTTTAGTTTAAACCTATCTCTTTATATTTACGGAGATTATAACCTTTTAAAAGGCTTAAAATAATCTGGTTTTTCACGTTAATATTATTAGTAGTAATTAAATCTTTAAGAATAGGTACTTATATTTTCCTTTTTTTTTTAATTTTGTTATTTTTAAGGACGTTAACTTTAAGGGTAATTTTAGCTTTAAAAAGTTTATAAAATTAGTTATTAAATACTTTAAAGTTATATTTTACGAAATAAGATTTACTTACGTTTTCTAATAAGCTTAAAAATCTTAATCCTTTTATTTTTATAAAAAGATACCCAGTACAGGGCTTTACAGAAACAATCGGGACAATCGGGCATGATACAATCAGGCATGGTGCAATCGGGCATAATGCAGTCGGGCATGGTGCAGTCGGGCATGGTACAGTCGGGCATGGTGCAATCGGGCATTATGCCAAGTGTCCTTTAATACAGATACAGCAACATGCTCATCGGCGCGAAGTCTTAACAGGATTCATTTACTCTTGCTTCGGGCATCTGGTTAAAGGTGGTTAGCGGTAAAGATTGGTAGCAATTAGGAGATGCCTACGATGCTTAGTAGGCGATGTGATAGGTGGCAATTTTAAAGTGCCGGACAGAATGGCTGGTGCGATGGAGGAAGGAAGAGCAGTGGGAGCGAGCTCCTGCGGCCAGCCTTTTATCCCCGCTCGCAATCAAGGTTCGGCACTGCCGATAAGGGTTTCGCAGTCAGGTCGGCAAGGCAGCAACAGCGATGTGGAGGCGAGAGGTAGCGAGTTCGATTTACGTCGGGAGCATTTTTTTTTTATAGAGCCAAGTGCAGGGTAGAGCACACTTTTTTTTGGAACAGAACCATTCTGTTAAACGACGACATAAAAAGATAAAGTTTTTCTTTAACTTAGTTAAAGTTATTAATACCTAAATATTTTATTTAAGCCTTTTCTGTTAAAGAAGTAATATCGTTAACTTAGCTATTATTTAAAAATTAATAAATACTTTCGTTAAAATTAACTATTTATAGGCCGAAATTAAGTTTAAGGATATTAAGATCTTATAACTAAAAGCTAAGATTACTAACTTAGTTATAAATATATAAAACGACCGTTTTAAAAACCTTAAACGTTTTAACTACGACGTTATTTTAAATACGAACTATATAAGCCGCGTTAATATAAGTAGTAATAACTGTAATGTAAAGTAAGCTAACTTTTTATTTTTTATAATAATAAGGCTAAGGATATAATTACCTTTACCTTTTAGCTCCGCTAGTTAAAGAATAAGCTTTACGTTAATAACGACTATTATTTAAACGATAATACGAAGATAGTTTATATTAAAAGGCGTTTAAGTAATAAGGCTAACGAAAACCTTAAGTTATACCTTAACGATTTATATTACAAACTTATCTAAATATCTAACGTTTTAATCGACTATTTATATAACGAGTACTATAACTATTAAATAACGGATAAGGCTATCGAGGTATTTAACAACCTTAAGCTTAAGATAAATAAGGATTATAATACGTTTAAGAATAACTTCGTTAAATTTATTAACGAGTATAAACTCCGCCGTTCCGAGTAAAAGGGAAAGTTTAAACGCTATTTCTTTATATCGCTTTAGGTTAACTTAGCGATAATATATTACAACCCTTTTATTAACTTCGAAACTTACGCGCGTATTAACGTAGATATTACCTTTTCCTATAAATAGGCCCATACTAAGCGTAAGAAGGAGAAAGCTAAGACTAATAAAAGTAGTTTGATTTAATAACTTTTAAACGGTTCTCGTAAAAGTCGCGGTAACTATAATAACCGACCGAGTAACGCCTTTTTAACCCCGATAACTACCTTTATTAGTAGTACTCCCTTTAATAAGAAGGAGTTAGATAAAGACGAGGTAGTTAAGTACGTCCGCGAGGGTTGTTACTTTAGTTACTACAAGACTAGGTATACGCGCTGTAACTACTTTAAGAGAGCTAAGGATAGGGAAGCCTACGTTAATAAGATCGTAAAAGAGATAATAACCTAGCGCGAGAAGCTAAGTAAAGCTACTATTTTTATAAGCTCCGACTTGGAAAACTAAGTACCTTAGGGTAAGTAAACTTCTTCTTAGAGGAAGTGTTAGTAAAGGTTATAATAAATAGTATATCGTTTAATAAAATAGTTTTATTCTAAAAAAAAGTATACTCTACCCTGCACTTAACTTTGTAAAAAAAAATACTCCTAACGTAAATCGAACTCGCTGCCTCTCGCCTTTATATCGCTGTTACTACCTTGCCGGCCTACTAAAGTAGATTAAACTACGAAACCTTTATCGGTAGTGCTAAACCTTAATTACGGGCGGGGATAAAAAGCTGGCTATAGGAGCTGCTCGCTCCTACTATTCTTCCTTCCTTTATCATACTAATTATTCTATCCGGCACCTTAAAATTACTACTTATTATATCGCCTACGTAAGTATCGTAAGTATCTCCCAATTACTACCAGTCTTTACTACTAACTAATAACCTTCGACTAGATGCCTAAAGTAAGAGCTCTAGTTTATAGCGAAACTATAACTACTACGGCAAAGCGGCTTATCCTTTCGAAAGAATAGGCTTAGGTAATTCAGTATTACCTTTAAGGAGGCCTAAATATACCCGTAAAGCTCCTTAATAACGAGGAACTTTTAGCTATTGTCGAGGACGGCTATATCTTATCTAGGATAAAGGGTAATAAATTAAAGTAGGGATTCTTAAAGGAGGTAAGACGCCTTTATAAGGTAGATAATGTTGTAAAGGTCTGGATCGACTAGGTAATTCGGATAAGGAAGTTTATAAAGGAGTATTGATTAAACCCGCTTTACGTCGATAAGTATGTTGCTGTATTAAAGGATACTTAGTATAATGCCCGATTATATTATACTTAATTATATTATGCTTAATTATACTATACCCGATTATATTATGTCTGGTTGTACTATGCCTGATTGTATTATGCCCCGATTGTCCCTTTGTTTCTGTAAAGCTTTATACTGGAATAAATAGTATAAATAGGAAAAACGGATTTATATTACGGTTATTAAAAGGAGAATAGTTTTATATCTCCGTTATAATAGTTAACGATAAACTTTTAGTTACTATTAAATATACCTTTATTAATATAAAAGCGAACGTATACTTAATTATTAGTTAGTTTTTCGCTATTAAACTAAAGAAGTTGTTATAATTAGAAGTAAATAACTACTTTAAACCCGCTTACGTAATAGGATTTAATCGTAAAAACGTTTAAAAGATTAATAAAGCCTTTAAAGGTAACTTTATCGCTTAACGACGAACTTATCGTAATAAGTAGATACTAATACTCGATACTCTTTATAATCTAATCTTTAACCGTAAGTAGCTAAGTAAATAAGATATTTAGCTAGACTATAGATAATAACGTTTAATCTACCTAAAGGAGTACCTCCCTAACTTTACCTACTAGACTACTATCCTTATAAATTAAGCCGGCGATCTCCCTATATCCTTACGTTTCGAAAAGGACGTACGTTACTAGGAAAAGAAGATGGACGAGGAGGATAAACGCTAAAGGGAGAACCGTAAGCTTTATAAGTAAGTTATAGTAAAAGTTAAAGAACTTAAAGTAGTTATAAAATAAAAAGTAAAACCCTCGCCGGAAACGAAACTATAACAACTTATAAAGATTCTTTAAAAAGTATACTATTATAAGTAAGTTTAATAGTAAGACCTAATTACTAAAGAATAATACGTAATAAAGGATAAGTTATTTAATAACTTTAAACCGAAAAAGGAGATTCCTTAGTACTTATTAAAGGAGAAGATACTAGATACTTATCCTCTTTACGATAACTAAGAACTATACCGCCTTTCTTAAGGATAGTCCTAGTATAAGGAGCGACCTTTAAACGTTATTATTATAAAAGCTTAGTCGTTTCTTATATTCGTAGACTGTATTTATATAAACGTTACTAACCTGTACGAGATCGACCGTTTCGTTAAGGATAAACGTCGGTAAAAGAAGGGACTAAATAACGACGAAGAGGCTTTCCGTTAAAATTTTTTAAAAAAGGTCTCTTTAAAATACTACTAATACCTCGACGTATTTAGTAAAATCGTTTCGGATTAGCTATTATTATTCCGACTAAAATATAACTATAAGCCAGTACAAGGCTTTATAAAAACAAGGGGATAATCAGGGTATAATATAATCGGGTATCCAGTACAGGGCTTTACAGAAACAATCGGGATAATTAAAGTATAATATAATCGGGTATAATATAATCGGGTATAGTATAATCGGGTATAATATAATCAGTTATAGTATAATTAAGTATTAGACTAGGTATTCTTTAATATAATAACATACTTATCGACGCGAAGGATTTAATTATCTAATTAACACATCTCTACGAACTTCCTTATTCGGATTACCTAGTCGATCCAAACTTTTACAACATTATCTACCTTATAGAAACGTCTTATATCCTTTAAGAATCCCTTCTTTAGTTCCTTCCTCTCTATCCTAGATAAGATATAGCCGTCCTTAACGATAGCCAAGAGTTCCTCGTTATCGAAGAGCTCGACGGGTATATTTAGGCCTTTTAAAAGGTAATACCAAATTACTAAAGCTTATTCTTTCGAAAGAACTGGCCGCTTTATTATAATAGTTGTTATAGTATCGTTATAAACCGGGGCTTTTATTTCGGGTATTTTATTAAAGGTAGTTAGCGGTAAAGATTAGTAGTAATTAGGAGATGCCTACGATACTTGGCGATGTAATAGGTAGTAATTTTAAGGTGCTGGATAGAATAGCTAGTATAATAGAGGAAGGAAGAGTAGTAAGAGCGAGCTCCTACGGCTAGCTTTTTATCCCCGCTCGTAATTAAGGTTTAGTACTACTAATAAGGGTTTCGCAGTACTAGTAAGGTAGTAATAGCGATATAAAGGCGAGAGGTAGCGAGTTCGATTTACGTCAGGAGCATTTTTTTACAAAGCTAAGTACAAGGTAAAGTATACTTTTTTTTAAAACAGAACCATTTTGTTAAACGATATAATCGGGTATAGTATAACCGGGCATAATGTAATCGGGTATAGTATAATCGGGTATAATATAATTAGGTATAGTATAATCGGGTATTATACTAAGTATCCTTTAATATAGTAATATACTTATCGACGTAAAGTCTTAACGGGTTTAATTAATACTTCTTTATAAACTTCCTTATCCAAATTACTTAATCGATCCAGACCTTTACAATATTATCTACCTCGTAAAGGCGTCTTACCTCTTTCGAGAATCCCTACTTTAGTCTATTACCCATTATCCTAGATAAGATATAGCCGTCTTCGACGATAACTAAAAGTTCCTCGTTATTAAAGAGCTTTACGGATATATTTAGGCCTTTTTAAAGGTAATACCGAATTACTTAAGCTTATTCTTTCGAAAGGATAGGCCGTTTTACTATAGTAGTTATAGTTTCGTTATATCGTTTAATAAAATAGTTCTATTTTAAAAAAAAATGTACTTTACTCTATACTTAGCTCTATAAAAAAAATACTCCTAACGTAAATCGAACTCGCTACCTCTCGCCTTTATATCGCTATTACTACCTTACCGGCTTGTTAAAATGGACTAAACTACGAAACCCTTATCAGCAGTATCGAACTTTAATTACGAGCGGGGATAAAAGGCTAGCCGTAGGAGCTGCTCGCTCCTACTACTCTTCCTTCCTCCATCGTACTAACTATTCTATCCAGTACCTTAAAATTACTACTTATTACATCGCTAAGTATCGTAGGCATCTCTTAATTACTACTAATCTTTACTACTAACTACCTTTAACAAGATACCTAAAATAAAAGCCCCGGTTTATAGCGATACTATAATAACCATTATAGTAAAGCGGCCGGTTCTTTCGAAAGAATAAGCCTTAGTAATTCGGTATTACCTTTTAGAAGGCCTAAATATACCCGTCGAGCTCTTTAATAACGAGGAACTTTTAGCTGTCGTTAAGGACGGCTATATCTTATCTAGGATAGAGAGGAAGGAACTAAAGAAGGGATTCTTAAAGGATATAAGACGTTTCTACGAGGTAAATAATACTGTAAAGGTCTGGATCGACTAGGTAATCCGAATAAGGAAGTTCGTAGAGATATATTAATTAGATAATTAAATCCTGTTAAGACTTCGCGTTAATAAGTATATTACTGTATTAAAGGATACTTAATATAATACCTAATTGTACTATACCCGATTATATTATACCTAATTATACTATACCCGATTGTATTATGCCCGATTATATTATACCTCGATTGTTTTGATTGTTTCTATAAAGCCCTGTACTAGACGATCGTAATATAAAAGTTAAGATAAACTCTTTAAATAACGTTATCGCTAAAGTCTTATTATAACTAGTTAATAGAAATTAATATCTTATTTCCTACTTCTCGGAAACTATATATAGCGCTAAGATAAACTATTTTATTTACGATAAGGAACTTCTCGCCGTAGTAAGAGCTTTAATCTATTAGCGTACGGAGCTAATCGGGCTTAGAAGACTATTCTTTATAATTACGGACTATGAAGCCTTTAAGTATTTCTTAACGAAGAGACTCCTTAACGTACGATAGGTAGGATAGGTAGAGTTAATATCTTAATACTACTTTACTATTACGTATAAACTAAGACGTAATAACGTCGTTGTAAACGCGTTAACGCGTAAGTCCGAAGATTTAAAGACCCTTAAAGCCTATAAAGAAGCCTACCGTACGATTTAGATCTTCTAACAGGTCTTTAAAGCGAGGGAGGGTAATATATATATTACCTTAATTAACTTAATTATTATTATAGGACCTACTAAGATTTATATCCTTTACGAAGATATTATACCCGTTAATAATTTAGGGTTTATCTTAATAAACTAAGTTTTAAAGGTAAACTAGAAGGACTTTAAACTAAAACGTTACTACGAGAAGGCTCGCCGTAGCGATAACTACTTCTATATTAATAATAGCCTGTTAACGAGATTCGGTAAGTTAATAGTATTAAAGATTAATAATCTCCGTACTAAGTTTATTAAGGAAATCTATAGTAGGTTAATAATAGCTTACCTAGGCCGGAATAAAACTAGCTGTTTATTACGAGATCGATATTAGTAATTAGGTATAGCCAAGGATTTTAATTAATACGTTACTAACTATATAAATTATCGCTTTACGAAGGCGTTACGAGATAAAATACCTAGCTTCCTTAACCTAGTTCCCCTACTGTTAAAAGGCTAGCGCTACTTTATAATCGACTTTAATAAGCTCCTTAAGGATCGATACGGATACGATAACTTATTCGTAATAATTAACTGGCTAACTAAAAGTTTATAGTATATCCTTTATATAAAGAAAGTAACCGTTAAGGTAGCCGCTAAGCTATATTATAAAGGCCTATACTATATCTTTAGTCTACTAGAAGAGATTATCTTAGATCGAGGCCTTTAGTTCGTCTCCGACTTTACTAACGAATTATCTAAAATCCTTGGTATTATTTAAAAGCTTTCTTTAATAGGTTATTTTTAAACTATTAGCTAAGTCGAGAATATAAATAAATAAATTAACTAACGTTTAAGGCCGTTCGTTAGCTATTATTAAAATAACTAGTTTAAAGTAATCTCTACCCTTAACGTAACGTAATAAAACGCACTATACGACTTAACTAACGTAAAGCCGTACGAGGTATTAATAGGCTACTTTATACCGTTTATATTTAACTAGTAAGATAAAACGGACCTTACTTAGCGTATACCTAAATACGAGAAGGTTAATAGATAATAAGCGTAAAAAATCGCCTAATATATCTAAGGATATATCGACTTTGTTAGAAACCTTATCTCTAAAGCGTAGGCTATGTAGGCGAAGTAAGCGAATAAGTACTATTATAAGCCTAACTTTAACGTTAGCGATAAAGTTTTTATTATTAAATAAACGGAACTAACCGGTTAGCCGAGCCGTAAGTTTAACTATCCCTTTATACAGTAATAGTACGAGATCCTTAAAAAGGTTAGCGAAGCTACTTTTCGCTTAAAAATACCGCTAAAGTATAAAGGAACTAATACCTTTTATACAGACCGCTTAAGGCGGTATTTAGATAACCCTTTACTAAATTAAAAGGTAGAAAATCCGGAAGGCGAGATCCTTAAAGAAAGTAGTAATACTAAATAGGCCGTAGAGAAGATCCTCGTTAGTAAAGTTACTTATAGTAAGTTCCGATATTAAGTTTAATAGTAAAGATACGATTATAATAATAATTAGTACCCTACTAACGACTTTAAGAACGTAGTAATAAAGCTTAAGGAGTTTTATACGGCTAACCTAGAATAGGTAAAGCTGTTAGTAAGACTCGACTAGTAAATCGAAGTAGTACTAAACGACTAGTTCGCAGAGGATTATGTTAATAATAAGAAGGTTGTAACCGTAGGAAAGCCGTTAAGGAGGTTAACGCGTAAGAAGTAATAAAATATAAAGAGGATTAACGATCTTAAAGATCTTGGATAGAGGACTTAAAGTAAATCCGCGGCGAATTTGTTTCTTTTCCGAGACTTACGGACGAGTCTCGCCGGAGGGGGGGGGTTGTTACGGTATATAGCGTTACTTACTTATCGTAGCCTTAGAACTGTAGTAGCTATTAGTACCTAAGGACTTTTCGAATATATAGGCTACTTTACGCGTTATACTTTATCGTATAGCCTACGTTATTTAATTCCTCCCTTCTTTTTTTTTATAGCTTTGGATTCCTGTAGATAACTTTTATTCTCCAGAGAACCCTTATTTCCTGTTATAACTAGTCGATTCCCTTTACAGTTATCGTAGCTTTTAATGTCTACGGCTAGCTATTAAGTTAGTACTTAGGGCTAACTTTACTTAATCCTATACTTAAGGCCTTTATTTGTAATTTTAAAGTTAAAGATCTTCTTAAAGACTTACTTAACCTTCTTTAGTTCGCCTTTAGTTTAGTCTAGGTTTATTACTATAACGCCCTTAACCTTAGTATCGAACTTATTATTAGTAGCTAACTAGCCTGGGAAGGGTTAAGGGGCGGGCTTAATTAAGGAGATGTAAAAGATAAGGAAGATATATATACTCTTTGGTAGTAAAACAGCTATAACCTATGGGTAAACCTTCGTTACCGCGTATAAACTTATCCACTTATTAGAAAGCTTTTTAAACGGCTTACTTAACTTAATATTCCGGGTATTAACCTAAACCTTATCCTTAGTTAAGTAGGTAGGTATATTACTACGGTATACGTCTAAAGCGGTAATATATCGCTACTACGCTTTTTTTATAAATAAGATAACGTAGTTAATTACTTATTAGATACGCTCCTTAACCGCTATCGCGTTTATAAATTCCCTATAAAGCTATACCGTAACAGTAAGGTCTAGGGAGCGGACCGGCTCCGTTCCTATCTTTAGGTACCATTTATAGTTAGCGAAGAATAAGGAGAGGCCTATTATCTCTAAGGTATAGTTATTCGAGGTAAACTCTATTAAGGGGAGCTACTTAACCTAGTTATCCTAGTAGTAGCTATAGTAAGTCCGGAGGTATTATTCTATAATATTATTAATCCTTTCCGTTTAGCTATTAGTCTTAGAGTAAAACGCTATTAAATAGTAAAGGGAGATACTAAGGTAGCGGCTAAACTCCCTTTAAAAGGTTAAAACGAACTACGTACTTTAGTTAGAGATAATTATATCTGGTATACTGTAAAGTTTATAAACGTAGATAATAAAGGCGTCGGTAAAGGCTGGTATATCCGTTTACGGAATAGGGACGAAGTACCTTATCTTCGTAAGATAGTTTACTACGATAAGGTAGTACTCGTAGGTAATGCCGCTTTATATATACTTCGGTAACGGTCCGACGTAGTCGATAAAGATATCCGCTTAAGGCTTAATAAGAATAGGAAGGAGTTTTAGAAACCCTAAGGGAGAGTTTCGTAAGTCCTTCATCCGTACGTATATATAATAACCCTTTACGAATTACTTTATATCGTAGGATATCTAGGGCTAATAGTACGTTCGTTAAAGGAAGTTGTATATCTTAAAGCGGCTAGGGTAGCCCGTTAATAAACCGTTATAAGTTTGATAAAGGGCCTAAAGGTAGGTATTACTCTTTTTAAGGACGAATAACTAGTCGTTAACGAAGATCTAGTTATTAACGAGCTTATAATCCGCTATAACAGCTTATACTATATAGACTATAAGCTAGGGGAATTGCTTTATATTAGGGTTTTAAAGGGCGGCTATAACTACTTATATAGTAGTTAACTTAGTATAGGCTTTAACGATATACGTATTAATTGGTAGCGAAACGTTAAGGGCCTAAAAGTAGGCCGGGCCGGTATTATCCTGTTTTTATTAGTTAAGGGGGAAGAGGATCCGTTAACGGTTCGAGATACGTTTATTAGTAAGGTTTATAGTACTTATTAACGTATCTTTTATCTTTCTTAATAAGGCGTTAGGTACTATAGCGTACTTCCCCGCCTTATAGGTAATCTAGTACCTAAAATTGCTTAGAAACTCGAACTACTAAATTTACTTTTAGTTTAATAATTTCGTTATTATAAAATACTCGAGACTTTTATAGTTTATAAATACTTCGACTAACTCCTTAAGGCTTTATAGTTTTAATCTCCATTCTTTAAAGGCTTTTACGATTATAAATAGCTCCTTATCGTAAATCTTGTAATTATACTCCGCTAGGTTATATTTTACTAAAAAGAAAGTAACTAAGTAAAGGATACCTTCGTCGTTATACTAGGAAAAAACTCCGTCTATAGCCTAGTCGTTAATATCTACCTTAACTACTATCGACTAATTAGGGCGGTAGTAGGAAAGGACTAGTACTAAAACGAAGGCGGACTTTAGTTCCTTAAAGGCCTAGGTTACTTTAGTATTAAAGGGTCGTTACTTCTCCCAGCTTATACGTAATATTAAAGGTAATACGATCTTAAAGAACCCCTTAATAAACCTCCGGTAAAAGTTCGAAAAACCGACGAACTACTATAAGTCCTTTAACGTTCCGGGGGCCTTTTAGTTTGTAACTACTACTACTTTGTTAAGATCTATCCTTACGCTCTTATCGCTAATAATAAGCCCTAAGTACTTGGTTTCTTTCGTCTTAAACTCGTATTTTCGGATATCGATCGTAAGGCCTACGTTACGGAGTCTCGTAATTACCTCCCTAACGTACCGCTAGTATTCTATACGCGAACTATTGTAAATAAGTACATCGTTAAGATAAGCGGTAACGTACTTATTAAAGAGGTCGAATAAGGTATAGTTAATATAGTACTAAAAGGAGCTCGGAGCTTCTATTATACTAAAGTTCGCGATAAGGTACTTGAATAGACCGAAACGGGTAATAAACGCTATTTTCTACTTGTCTTTAGGGGCGATTCGTAGGTAATTAAATATAGCGGTAATATTAAGCTTTGTAAAGAACTTAACGTATATAAAAGCGTTAAGGGTTTCGCGGATAAGGGGGATAGGGTAGCGGTTCTTAACTATTACGTTGTTAAGCCTTTAATAGTTTATACAAATACGGATACTACCTTTAGGTTTCCGAGCGAGGAGGACTAGGGCGGCTGTTAACAAAAAGCTAGGTTTTATAAACCCTTTCGTTAGGTATTCGTTAAGGTACTTCTAGATAACTTAAAGCTTAGCTTAAGATATAAAGTAAACCTATAAGTTAAAGGGGGTCTGGCTTAGTAGGAGCTTAATCTTATAATTAAACGGCTAGTATAGTAGGAAAGTCTCGGCTTCGGATAAAGTAAAGGCGTTAATAAGATTATAGTATTTAGTAGGGAGCCGTTAGTAAATTTCCGCTATATTAGGGAAGGGTTTTCCGTTTATAAACTTCTCGATATCCTTATTAGTAATTACGTAGAGTTATAAAGCCTTATTAATCCAGTCCCGGAATATAGTAACTCGTAAAGGGAGGTCTAAGGTATCCCCCTCTCTAAGGAGGATAGACTATAGGGCTGTTAGCGAAGTATTAATGATCTCCTTCTCCGTTACGGTTAGGTTAAGGGTAGCCTCCTTAGTTAATACGTAAAGGGATGTTATAAAGATCCTTTAAACGTATACGCCCTCCTACTTAGTTATAAAAAGGAAGTTAATAACGTTAAGAAGGAGAACCTCTGGTAAATTAATAGGTTCCTATAAGGTTTCCGGTATCTCCTTACTTATTAGTAAGGAGGGGGGGTTAGGTTATATAGGCGTAACGGAGGTATACTTAGCCTACTATTATTCCCGCTATCTCCTTTTCTATTACCGTTTACGCTTTATAGCTCTAGCGGCGCGTTTTATAGTCTCGTAAGGGGATAAGAATAGGTTTACCGCCTTTAGTTCGCTAACGATAAAAGAGATAGATATAATAACTTCGTCGGCTATCCGTGCTACTAAGATAACCTAGCCTTTAATAAACATTATCCCCTTACTTTAGTTAATAACTAGGTTATAAAGCTAAAGCTAAGGTAAGCTAAAGATAACGTCCGGGCCTATAAGCGGCTAGGCGTAGAGGAAGATACGTTCCGTTACTAGTCCGAAGGTATAGGTAATAACGTACGAGTATATTATAAAGCCTACGTACGTCCTATCTACGAGTTAGAAAGGGCGGGTACGGGCGAGCGGGGTTATAGCGAAACTATAACGTTACGTAAAGGAAAGGTTAACGAAACTATAAAGAGAATATCTAAAATTAATTATATAAACGGCTTTAACTAGCTTATCCGTCTCTAACTATAAAAGTAAGTTTAAAGAGAAGGTAGTATTTGGTTTTATAAAGCGTATATATAAGTTATCCGCTTTGTTACCTCCCTTTCTATAATTCGCTACCGAACCTCCCTTTCGCCTTTAGCTACAACGATAACTAAAGTTTAGGCTTTTCCTTACCCTAACGTACGCTTTAAGCAGGTTATAACGTAGTAGCCTACGTCTTTATAATATATATAAAGGTTACCTTTATAATAACGCTTACGTTCGGTAGTTGTTAGGGGGCTACGCTTTTTACCTATAGTAACGGCGTTAAGGTTTATAAGGTCCCTACTACCAGTTCGTTAGGGGCTTAGGGGCGCTTTACCGCTTATAACCTAGGCGTAGTACTTACTATCGAGGATATTATTTAATAGTATCCTATATAAGGTCTCCTATCCTTTAAAGTCGTTAATAGCGGAGTAAACTACTACTGAAACAAAGGCGTTTAATAGGGACGTTAAGACCTTTTGGTTAAGGTTAGAGACCTAGTATCGGGCGGAAAGCTTATATATACTAGTAAGGCGGGTAAACTTAGCGATAAACTTAGCGTATAGGGTTTTACCTTACTAAAGGTTTTCGTAGTCGCGGTAAGCTTAAGCGAACGTATTAATAGTAATGTATATAGAGTTTAGTATCCTAAGGATATCCCCGAAGTTACGGATATTCTGGGGCTACTCCGACGGCGAATTAGGGTATAAGGTAATATCGTTAATAAAGGAGCGGACGTATACGTACGCTTCGCTTATAAGCTACTATATTATATAAAGGATTTAGTTAACTTTATAAGGGAATAACGCTTTATCGATTACTATCTTAACTTTAAAGCTCGAGCGTTAGTTTTTATACTTATCTTAACGTTTTCGGCCGAACCTAGTAAACTAGGTTAGAAAGATAGGGACGTTAAAGGCGTATATATAAGGTATTACCAAATCGGCGGCGGTTAGCTAGGGGGGAAAAGCCGCCTTACTTTTAAAGAATATAAGGGTTATAGTACTAGGGGATAATATAGCTAGTAATTAAGGGTATAGTATTAGCTAAAGCTAAAAGGTAGGTAGTTTAAGCTTAATAGCTAGGTTAAGCTAGTTTTAAAGCGCTTTATATAATTAAGGTATAATGTAATTAGGTATAATATAATCAGGTATAGTATAATTAAGTATAATATAATTAGGTATAGTATAATTAAGTATTATACGAGGTATCCTTTAATATAATAATATACTTATCGACGTAAAGTCTTAACAGGATTTAATTATCTAATTAACACATCTTTACGAACTTCCTTATTCGGATTACCTAGTCGATCTAAACCTTTACAACATTATCTACCTCGTAGAAACGTCTTACATCCTCTAAGAATCCCTTCTTTAGTTCCTTCCTCTCTATCCCAGATAAGATATAGCCGTCCTTAATAACAGCTAAGAGTTCCTTATTATCGAGGAGCTTAACAGGTATATTCAGGCCTCTTAAAAGGTAATACTGAATTACTAGGGCTTATTCTTTCGAAAGAACCGGCCGCTTTACTGTAATAGTTATTATAGTATCGTTATAAACTAGGGCTTTTACTTTAGGTATCTTGTTAAAGGTAGTTAGCGGTAAAGATTAGTAGTAATTAGGAGATGCCTACGATGCTTGGTAAGCGATGTAATAGGTGGTAATTTTAAGGTGCTGGACAGAATAGCTGGTACGATAAAGGAAGGAAGAGTAGTAGGAGCGAGCAGCTCCTACGGCCAGCCTTTTATCCCTGCTCGTAATTAAGGTTCGGCACTACTAATAAGGGTTTTATAGTACCAGTAAGGCAGTAACAGCGATATAAAGGCGAGAGGTAGCGAGTTCGATTTACGTTAGGAGTATTTTTTTACAAAGCTAAGTATAGGGTAGAGTATACTTTTTTTTAGAATAAAACTATTCTGTTAAACGACTTAAAGCGCTTTACTAATTATTCGTAGGTCGGTTACCTATAAAACGATATTAGCGTACTCCTGCTTAAGCTTATTAACGAGTTCGATACCTTCCTTAAGGTAGTTATTAATAGCGGTAAAAAGGCAGTTTACGTCGGGGGCGTAAGCGCTAAAGAAGCTTTTAAATAAGGTAAAGTCGCCTTTAATATTTAAGACGAACTACGTAAGTGTTAGGTATACGGCGAGGACCTTTACGGCGGAGGTTATATTAGGGAGGGCGGATTAGGGACGGGTTGTAGGCGAATTAAGGACGGGTCGTAGGCGAATTAAGGTAGGTTAGGGTTTGTTAGGATCGGATCGGGGTTAGGCTTGTTAGGGTTAGGTCGGAGCTGGGCTTTTTAGTTAGTACCGTTTCGTAGGCGGAACTTTGGCGGGAACTAGAGAGTTTAGAGGTATAATATACTGTTACAGTACCGACTAAAGACTAGGTAAATGGACTTGATATTGTACGAAGAGAGGAAGAAGTAAAGCTCTATTCTATACGCGACGTGTTATGTAACTACGCGATGTGTTATGTAACCGCTTGTAGTCCGTTACTAGTTTAGTGCCGTAATAGATTAGTACGATAGAGGAAGGAAGAGTAGTAGGAGCGAGCAGCTTCTACAGCTAGCTTTTTATCCCCGCCCGTAATTAAGGTTTAGTACTGCTAATAAGGGTTCCGTAGTACTGGTAAGGTAGTAACAGCGATATAAAGGCGAGAGGTAGTAAGTTTAATTTACGTTAGGAGTATTTTTTTTTATAAAGTTAAGTATAGGGTAAAGTATACTTTTTTTTAAAATAGAACTATTTTGTTAAACGATATAGTCCTTACCTATACTTTAAGGAGCTAAAGAATAGAATTTAAGGATTTATTATATTAGCCTAGTATAAGGCTTTACAGAAATAATCGGGATAATCGAGGTATAATATAATCGGGTATAATATAATCGGGTATAGTATAATCGGGTATAATACAATCGGGTATAGTATAATCAGGTATTATACTAGGTATCCTTTAATACAGATATAGTAATATACTTATCGACGCGAAGGATTTAATTATCTAATTAATACGTCTCTACAAACTTCCTTATTCGGATTACCTAGTCGATCCAGACCTTTACAGTATTATCTACCTCGTAGAAACGTCTTATACCCTTTAAAAATCCCTTCTTTAGTTCCTTCCTCTCTATCCCAGATAAGATATAACCGTTCTTAACGATAGCTAAGAGTTCCTCGTTATTAAGGAGCTTAACGGGTATATTCGGGCCTCTTAAAAGGTAATACCGAATTACTAAGGCTTATTCTTTCGAAAGAACCGGCCGCTTTACTATAATAGTTATTGTAGTATCGCTATAAACCGGGGCTTTTACTTCGGGTATCTTGTTAAAGGTAGTTAGCGGTAAAGATTGGTAGTAATTAGGAGATGCCTACGATACTTGGTAGCGTAGGCGATATAATAGGTGGTAATTTTAA
>Ga0247817_10000714_pt1 | contig 17750 bp, 19 predicted proteins | sample UWRJL212509R1_FD_178010 | JGI IMG/M metagenome (GOLD analysis project Ga0247817, IMG submission 178010) | Plant litter microbial communities from Arlington Agricultural Research Station in Wisconsin, United States - UWRJ-L212-509R-1 | ecosystem: Environmental > Terrestrial > Plant litter >...
ATCGCCAAAGGCTTCGGTGCAGGATGAGTTGCTTGATGTTTGTATAGTAAAGCCATTTCCACTTTATCGTTTTCCTGAGATGGTGTTGCGCATGTTTACTAAAACTGCCGATAGCTCAAAATTTGTAGAGATAATAAAGGGAAAAAATATAATTGTTAAACGCGACGAGCCCGGCCCTATGCATCTGGATGGTGAACCGGCTAAAATGCAGGCGCAAGTTAACATAAAAGTAAAGCCTGCTACTTTAAATGTAATTGTTGGCGATACTTTTAAAAATTAAGCGCGCATGGCAAAAAAGTTAAATAGTTTTTCTGGATTGGTTTATTCTACAGATCCGGAGTTGAACAAACAACAACCGCAGCAAAACGAAGAGGCCGCGGTACCGCCCAGGCAACAGAACCTAAAAATATATCTGGATAGAAAAGGAGGTGGCAAAATGGTTACCGCCATTGCCGGTTTTGCCGGAAAGCTTGCAGATATGGAAGAGTTAGGCAAAAAACTTAAAACCAAATGCGGTGTTGGCGGATCTGTTAAAGATGGAGAAATATTAATACAAGGCGATTTTCGCGATAAAATTTTGGCGTTGCTATTGGCCGAAGGTTATAAGGCAAAAAAAGCAGGCGGATAAGTGCCTTATTATTAGCATAAAAAAAAATTGTATCAGAAATAATAAAATAACTACTTTTTTAGTTATACTTGTATTTATTATTATTGTGCAACCAATTAAACCAATTTTATAAACGTATTGCAAGGGTTGTTTTTAAAACTAAACTGTTTGCATTGATTACTGCACTAATTGAAAAATTAGCTATTGCCGTGCGGTATTCAATTAACAAACAAAAAGTTTCACTATAACAGCTTAATTACATAAAATGTAAACTATTGCTTGCGATTATAAAAAATAATGGGTTTCATTGTAAAAGATTGTTTAGTAGAAAGATTCATTGACAACTGCGTTGAGGAAAGACAGTGATTACTTGTACTATTAAATAATTGTTAAAGAATAACAAAAGAGTTTTTTTATTTCATTAAAATTTTAATTTTGTTATCCGCAAAAAAATGCACGTTAAAAATTAAAACATAAACAAAAACTAAAATCAAAACTAAAATTTAAAGTAATGGCAAACGCACCAACAAAACCAACTACTCCTGCTAAACAAGAAAGCTCAAGCAAAAGCAGCATTTTTGCAAGCCTAACCATTCCAATTTGTCTTCTTGTAGCAATCGCAATATTTGTATTTATATTAGGTGATCCAAGCCACTACAAAGGAGGCGACGTAATAGACGGCGAACCAACAGACATTTACGGAACTGTACACAAAGGTGGTTACTTAGTACCTATCGGTATGGGTTACGTATTAATGGTTATTGTATTCTCTATTGAAAGATTTATCGTTATTGGTAAAGCATCTGGCACTGGTAACGTTGATACTTTTGTTAGAAAAGTACAAGGTTTCCTTAACTCAGGTAACATTGACGCAGCTTCTGCAGAATGCGATAAACAAAAAGGATCTGTAGCAAACGTTATCAAATCTGGTTTGAAAAAATACCGCGAAATGGAGCAAGATGCTACATTAGACGTTGATCAAAAAACATTAGCTATCCAAAAAGATATTGAAGAGGCTACTGCACTTGAAATGCCAATGTTAGAGCAAAACTTAACTATCATAGCTACTTTGGTATCTATCGGTACATTAACAGGTTTGCTAGGTACGGTGGTAGGTATGATCAAGGCCTTCGCCGAGTTATCAGGTTCTGGTAACAACACTTCTAAACTATCTGCAGCTATCTCTGAAGCACTTGTAAACACTGCAATGGGTATTACAACTTCTACAGTATCTATTATCATGTACAACTTGTTTACTTCAAAAATCGACGGCTTAACTTACGCTATCGACGAAACAGGTTTCAGCATTGTACAAACATTTGCTGCATCGCACAAAAACAAATAAATTTTAGTGTTTGCCTATAACCCGGCCCCGCAATGGGCCGGGTATATAAACAAGTTAATTTTAACACTAAATATTAAAAAATTAGATTATGCCCAGAGCAAAAGTAAAAAGAAAGAGTACGGCAATTGACATGACAGCCATGTGCGACGTGGCGTTTCTGTTGCTTACATTCTTCATATTATCGGCAAAGCCAAAAACGCAAGACCCGATAAGCGCTACACCGCCTGCTGCTGTATCAGACCTTAAACTCCCTGAAACAGATTTTGCAACTATAATAGTTGGCCAGGGAAAAGCGTTTTTCAGTATTGAAGGCCAGGATTTGAGAATAGAAACTCTTAAATCAATGGGTGAAAAATATGGCGTAGCCTTTACACCCGAGGAAATAACGGCTTTTAGTAACACAGAATCTTTTGGTGTACCTATTGCCAAATTGAAGGGATTGCTTGCCGTTCCGGTGGCTGACCGTTCAAATGTTAGACAGGACGGTGTACCCGTAGACACAACAGATAACAACGAGTTGTACCACTGGGTGCGCGAAACCCGCAAGGCTGATAAAGCATTACACAATGCTATTTTAACTGTTGCCATAAAAGGTGATAGCAAAGAAGAGTATCCTAAAATTGCTGATATCATTAAAACCCTGCAAAAACAGGAAGTAAACAAGTTCAGTTTAATTACCTCTCTTAGAAAAGAAGAGAAAAAATAAAAAGACATGGCAGAATTAGATACCTCCGGCGGGGGTAAAGGTGATAAAAAGGTACGGAGTAAGAAGCAGTCAACCCGGGTGGATTTAACCGCGATGGTGGATTTGGCTTTCTTGCTGATAACTTTCTTCATCCTTACTACTACCCTCCAAAAACCAAAGGCTATGGACCTTACCATGCCGGACAAGCAAAAACCAGAAGATAAGCCTATTGAAATGGATGTTGCCGCAAGCCGCACAATGACCATATTAATTGGAAAAGACAATAAAGTAGAGTGGTATATTGGCGAGTTGTTGAAACCAATAGCGGGCCCTACAATTGAAGGATTTGGAAAGAATGGTTTAATAAAAACTTTGGCTGAGAAGCAAAAAGAGATTAAAGCAAGCCAGGGTAAGGATATGATTGTTATTGTAAAGCCAAGCAAAAAGTCTACTTATGAAAATGTTGTAACCGTTATGGACGAGTTAAACATTGTAGGTAATCAGATAAGGGCGATACAGGATATCACTCCATCGGAAATAGCATTAATTACACAACACCAAATATACTAGGTAGTATATAATTAATTAAACGTTAAAAATTAAACTCGGAACCATGCTGGGATCTAAATTAGACATATTAAAGCAAGAGTGGATCGACGTTGTTTTTACCGGACGTAACAAATCTTACGGAGCATATGAGCTTAGAAAAAGTAACCCGCGTAACACAAATCGCGCGTTAGCATTAGGCATCGTATTTTTCGTATTGGTTATATCCCTTAAAACAATCATCAATATGATTGATGGATTCATTCCAAAGGCCGATGAGAAGGTAAAAATGACGGATATCATTTTAGCCCCGCCGCCGCCAGAAGAGCAAAAGAAAGTGCCACCTCCGCCACCACCGGAGCCGCCAAAACCGCAAATTGATCAATTAAAGTTCCCTCCATTGGTTGTAAAGCCAGATGTTGAGGTGAAAGAAGATCCACCAACTCAGGAAGAGTTGAAAGTAGCCGATCCTGGTCCGAAAGATCAGAAAGGTGATCCTAACGCGGAGATCAAAATTGATGAGCCTGTAGGCAACTCTGATATTAAACAAGTAACTGAAGACGAGAATAAGATCTTCGTTTCGGTTGAGTCTTCACCTGAGTTTCCGGGTGGTGCCGCAGCTTTCACTAGATATCTGGAGAAAAATATTAAGTATCCCGGTGTTGACAGAGAAAACAACGTGTCAGGTAAAGTATTCATTTCATTCGTGGTTGAAAAAGACGGTAGCTTAACAGACATTAGCGCGGTGCGTGGTCCTAGTGCTACATTGAAAGAGGAAGCTGTACGTATCCTTTCTAAATCACCAAAATGGAAAGCCGGTATTCAAAACGGTCGTCCGGTACGTGTACAGTACACTGTTCCAATTAACTTTACGCTTGGCGAAGAGCAATAGTGTAATGTCAGTAAAATTTGATAGTAGGCAAAAATCGCTCAAAAGGCGGTTTTTGCTTATTTTAGGAGGGGTAACAGGCGTGTGCGTTTTAGGCCTTGGCCTGATGATTATATTTTGGAAGGATATGTTACCACAGCTAACAGGCTTTCAACGTACCGGATTTGGTGTCCTGATTATGGTATACGCGGTGTTAAGATTTGCACGTTTGTTAAAAAAAGATCCGGATGAGGTTTAGAAGCATATATCTGTTTGTTGCTGTGCTGGTAATTACTGCATGCGGAGAAAAGAAAGCGGTAGAAAAGCAAAGGGAGACCACCATAAGCGGAACAACAGTAATAGCGGTTGACGAATCGTGCCAGCCGATAGTTGATGAAGAGGCTTTTATTTTTAGAAGCATCAATGAGAAAGCTAATTTAAATATAGTTTACGGATCAGAGAACAGGGCGGTTGGTATGTTGCTGAATGATAGCGTAAGATTAGCGATTTTATCGCGCGAGCTGAGTGCAGACGAAAAAGCCATACTTGCCAGGCGTAATTTGGTGCCACAGACTGATAGGTTTGCTGTTGACGCAATTGCACTCATAGTAAATAACGCTTCAACAGATACGTTAATTACCATTGGTGAATTGAAAAGGATGCTTAACGGCAAGGCTAAAACAGATGTAAGTATTGTTTTTGACAATCCTAACTCAAGTTTGGTAAGGTATTTGAAGGCTTTGTCTGGCAGTGTTGATTTGAAGGGAAGAAATATTTACGCCCTTAAGGATAACAAGGAAGTAATAAGGTATGTAAGCGAGCATCAGAATGCTATCGGCATAACGGGTTTTAATTGGCTTAATGATCCGGATGATGATTTTGCAGATGCGGTTAAAAAAGTTAAAATAGTTGCGGTAAAGGATGACAGTAAAAAGACAGAGTATTTTAAACCATCGCAGGAAACTCTTGCTCTAAAACAGTATCCGCTTATTCGTGATCTGTATATAATTAACAGCACAGGTAAGCAGGGGTTAGGATCTGGGTTTGCATATTTCTTGCTTGGCGAAAAAGGCCAGCGGATACTTTTACAATCAGGGATATTGCCTGATTCTATGCCAACCAGAGAGATAAACATTATAAAGAAGACTAAATAACAGAGGTAAATTATAAAACTAAAATAGTAGAAGATGAAAATGATCAGAAGAATAGCTATAGCTGTAACGGGTTTAGCGCTCACGGGATCATCAGTTTTTGCACAAAGCCTTGCTGATGCCAAAAAAGCGATAGATGCCGAGCAGTATGTAAAAGCTAAAGGGATGCTTAAGAACTTAACAAATACGCAGCCAACTAATGCCGAAGCATTTTTTCAGTTAGGTTGGGTGTATTTGGCACAAGACTATGTTGATTCGGCTAAAGTTGCATTTAACAAAGGTGTTGCTGCCGACGCAAAATCGCCATTAAACTATGTAGGTTTAGGTGTAGCTGCAAACTTGAACAATGATGCCACAGGCGCCAATGCAAGCTTTAAACAAGCTATAGATTTAACCAAGAAAAAAGATGCTGAGCCTTATTTATATATTGGCAGAGGCTACCTTTTGGGTGGGGAAGATGGTAAGGTGTCACCACAAAACGCTAATGCTGCTATTGATGCTTTAACCAAAGGTAAAACGGCTAATGAAAAAGACCCTAACATATTTATTGAGTTAGGTAATGCTTACCGTTCGCAATTTAAAAGTAATGAAGCTTATTCAAACTACCAGCAAGCTTTAACACTCGATCCAAAATCGGTTGTAGCTAATACTGCTATAGGTGTATTATGGAAATATGCAGATAGCTTCGAAGCGGCAGAAAGTGCTTTTAAAAAGGCTACAACTGATGACGCTAACTTTGGCCCTGCGTACCGCGAATGGGCTGAAACTGAAAACCGCGAAGCAACCAACAGAGGTAAAAATGCCTCAGAAAAAATTGCATCTGCTGTAGCGCATTTTAAACAATATTTAGGATTAACAGATCAGTCTGATGAGACCTTATTACGCTATGCCGACTTTTTAGTACGTGCAGGTAAATGGGATGAGGTACAAAAAGTAGCAAGTCAGCTTGCTGCAGCTCCAAAACCTAACGCCCGTGTATACCGTTATTTAGGTTACGCTGCTTTAGAAAATAAAGACTATAAAGCAGCAGCAGCAGCCATGAGCAAATGGTTTGCAAGTGCTGATGCTAAGCGTTTATTGCCTCGTGATTATTTATATCAGGGCCGTGCTCAACTAGCCGGCGGCCAGGATACCACACTGGCGGTATCTACTTTAACAAAAGCTATTGAACTGGATAGTACATTCTCTGATGTTTACAAAGATATAGCTGGCGTTCATGTAGCCAGAAGAAAATATGTTGATGCGGCTATTGCTTACACAAATTTGCTTAAAAGGTCAAAAAACTTAACATTTGGTGATTACCTTGCAGCGGGTAGGTATGGCTATTTCGGTTTTAACAATGAGCAAGGTGCTAAGTTAAAAGCCGACCCATCTTTTAAACAAGATTCTTCCCTGCTTGTTAAGGCTGATTCTGCCTTAAGCTACATGCAGAGGAAAATGACTACGCCAAATTTCAACGCAGCGTTATTCCGTGGACGTATAGCAGAATTGCGTGATCCTAGCCGCGATAATAAAAGAGGTTTAGCGAAACCGTTTTATGAGCAGGTAGTTGCCTTATTAGAACCGAAAGGTGCCGCTATAGCAGGGCAAGAGAAAGTAGCTTTAATTGAAGCTTATGATTATCTGGGCAATATATACGCCTACAAAGAAAAGGATGATGTAAAAGCAGCGGAGTTTTTTAATAAGGCTAAAGCACTAGATCCTGCAGATGCCCAAGCCGACTTTTACTTTAAACAAAAAGCTGGCGCTAAAAGCAAATAATAAATAACATTTATAAATAAAAAAGGCTTCTGTAAAAAGAAGCCTTTTTTATTTATAAGCCGTTTGTATATTTGCAGCATGGAAACTCAAAGTTTACCGGTAAATTACTTACCAATAATTTTTCAAATGCTGGTTGCCCTTGGTTTTGTTGTGGCAACCATGTTTGGTACGCACAAATTAGGCCCCAAACGTGTAACTAAAGATAAGCTTACCCCGTTTGAGTCGGGTATTGAAGTTATTGGTAATGCGCGTACACCTATTTCCATCAAGTACTTTTTGGTAGCCATACTGTTTGTATTGTTTGATGTAGAAGTGATATTTATGTACCCATGGGCGGTTAACTTTAAAGATCTGGGTAAAGATGGCATGATAGAGATGTTTATTTTTATGGCTACGCTGCTGGCCGGCTTTATCTACGTTATCAAGAAAAAAGCGCTTAATTGGGATTAACAAATCCGCTGCACAGCAACTGTTTTAGGGCGTTTCTACAAGGGTGCGCTGTGTCAAAAGCCGTTCAAGAAAACATATTTTTACAATATTTACAACCGTCTGAAAAATAGATGGTTGTTTTGTTTTTACAGCTAATTTTCCTGACGAATAAGTTGTTGCACTTCGTTTCGCTTAATACAGCAAGCTATTAATTGTCAACCGCTTACAAAAAGCACTGTTGCTGAGTGTTTCACCTGTTCCGCAACGCTTCACTGCTTTGGGCAGGTAACCCCGTTGTGGCATGTATCTGATAGGCACTGTTAATTGTTTAGAATAATTCTAAATATATTTGGTTTCGCCTTTCGTGTATCAAATACAAGGGATTTTATCATAAATTTGCGCGTCCAAATGGCATAATTTGGATGAGTATTTGATAACTATAATTCATGAGTGATATTCAAATAGTTGGGGCTCCTGCGGGAGTAGAGGGATCAGGATTTTTTGCTACATCGTTAGATAAGGCAGTAGGATTGGCCCGTGCAAATTCACTTTGGCCCTTGCCTTTCGCCACCTCATGCTGCGGTATTGAGTTTATGGCCACCATGGCTTCGCACTATGATCTTTCGCGTTTTGGCGCCGAGCGTCTGAGCTTTTCGCCAAGGCAAGCGGATCTTTTAATGGTTATGGGTACCATAGCTAAAAAAATGGGTCCGGTATTGCGCCAGGTATATCTTCAAATGGCAGAGCCTCGTTGGGTTATAGCAGTTGGGGCATGCGCTTCAAGCGGTGGTATTTTTGATACTTATTCTGTTTTGCAAGGCATTGACGAGATCATTCCGGTTGACGTTTACGTACCCGGTTGCCCGCCGCGCCCCGAAGCTATAATTGATGGCTTTATGCACATACAAGAGTTGGTAAAAACTGAGTCAACCCGCAGACGCGAAACTCCTGAATACCAAAAATTACTAGCATCATACGGAATACAATAAATGGGTAAGATAACTAACGAAGAGGTTTTAAATAACATTGCTACCCAATTTACCGACAAGGTAACGGTAGTGGGTGAACCGTTCGGTCTGCTTACTTTACAGACCAGTACAGAAACTATTACAGATCTGTTGTCGTTTCTAAAAAGCTCACCTGTGCTTCAGTTTATTTATTTAACCGATATAACAGCGGTACATTACCCTGAGCAAGAGCTTACCATTGGCGTTGTTTATCATCTGCATAGCCTGGTTAACAATGTAAGGGTGCGCATTAAAGTGTTTATTGATGGCGACAACTGCCATATCCCTACAGCTACAAACCTGTGGAATGGTGCCAATTGGATGGAGCGTGAGACTTACGATTACTTCGGTGTAATATTTGACGGCCACCCCGATCTACGCAGAATACTAAACGTTGACGATATGACGGCATTCCCGATGAGGAAAGAGTTCCCGCTGGAAGACCCGAACCGCGTTGATAAGAAAGATTACTTTTTTGGAAGATAGAGCATGGAGAACCATCCGGTATATATAGATAACGATCCGCAAAGCGAGCATTCCACGCTTAACCTTGGCCCTACGCACCCGGCTACGCATGGCGTTTTTCAAAACGTGTTGCAGTTGGATGGCGAGCGTATAATAAGCGGCGTTTCAACCATAGGATATATTCACAGGGCTTTTGAGAAAATAGCCGAGCATCGTCCGTTCTATCAGATAACGCCTTTAACAGACCGTTTAAACTATTGCTCATCACCCATAAACAACATGGGCTGGCACATGACAGTTGAAAAGCTGTTGAATATACAAACCCCTAAACGTGTAGATTACCTGCGCGTAATTGTAATGGAGCTTGCCCGTATTGCCGACCACATTGTGTGTAACGGCGTATTGGGTGTAGATACAGGTGCGTTCACCGGTTTCCTTTACATGATGGAATTCCGTGAGTCTATTTACGAGATCTACGAGGAAGTTTGCGGCTCACGCTTAACTACCAACATCGGTCGTATTGGTGGGTTTGAGCGTAACTTTAACACAAAGGCATTTGCTAAACTGCGTAAGTTTTTGGTTGAGTTCCCTAAAACATTAAAAGAATTTGAAGCGCTGTTTACGCGCAATCGCATATTTGTTGACCGTACTAAAGGCGTAGCCGCTGTTACCGCCGAGGATGCTTTAAGCTATAGCTGGAGCGGCCCAATATTACGTGCTGCCGGTGTAGATTACGATGTACGCGCCATGAACCCCTACTCAAGCTATGAGGACTTTGATTTTGAAGTTCCGGTTGGAGAGAATGGCGACGTTTACGCGCGCTTCTTAGTACGTAACGAAGAAATGTGGCAAAGCCTTCGCATTATTGAGCAGGCTTTAGTAAAACTGGAAAAAGAGCCAAGCGATATTTTCCATGCCGATGTGCCAGAATTTTACCTGCCTCCAAAAGAGGAGGTTTATAATAATATGGAAGCGCTTATCTATCACTTTAAAATAGTGATGGGCGAGATACCCACCCCACATACAGAAGTTTACCATTCGGTTGAAGGTGCTAACGGTGAGTTAGGCTTTTACCTGATAAATGATGGCGGCCGTGCACCATACAGACTGCATTTCCGTAGGCCAAGCTTTATCAATTACCAGATGTATGCGCCAATGAGCGCGGGTATGTTGCTTTCAGATGCGATAATTAACATGAGTAGTTTAAACGTTATAGCCGGAGAGTTAGATGCTTAGAGTTGAAAATACCGAGATAGTTCCGGTTGAGTTTTCAACCGCGCTAACAGAGCAATTTGCAGACATAGTTAGCCGCTATCCCGAAGGAAAACAAAAGTCAGCTTTGCTGCCTATACTTCACCTGGTCCAAGCTGAGTTTGGTTGGGTAAGCGCGCCGGCAATGGATAAAGTTGCGGCTTTTTTAAACATTCAACCTGTTGAGGTTTATGAGGTAGCTACATTTTACACCATGTACTTTATGCGCCCGCAAGGCAAGTATGCTTTGGAGGTTTGCCGCACAGGCCCTTGCTGCTTAGTTGGTGCCGAAAAGATAATGGATCATATCGAACAGAAATTGGGCGTTAAAGAAGGCGAAGTTACTGAGGATGGCTTATTTAGCTGGCGAGGTGTGGAGTGTTTGGCTGCATGTGGTTTCGGTCCGGTTTTGCAAATAGGCCCTGAATACACTTTTTATGAGAAACTGACCAACCAGTCTGTTGATCAATTGATTGAAGATTTAAAAGCTAAGGCGAATAACTAATGGGACGCAAATTACTTTTAGAACATATAAACGTACCCGGCATCAACACATTTGATGTGTACCGCCAAAAAGGTGGCTACAGATCTGTTGAAAAGGCTTTGAAACAAATGACCCCTGATGAAGTGGTTGAAGAAGTTAAAAAGTCGGGTTTGCGTGGCCGTGGTGGTGCGGGTTTCCCTACCGGGATGAAGTGGAGCTTTTTGGCTAAGCCAGAAGGTGTTGCTCGTTATCTGGTTTGTAATGCTGACGAGTCTGAGCCAGGTACTTTTAAAGACCGTTACCTGATGACTTTTATCCCTCATGCATTGATCGAGGGAATGATCACCAGTAGCTATGCTTTAGGCGCAAAAACATCATACATCTACGTTCGCGGCGAAATGATGCCGCAAATACGTATACTTGAAAAAGCCATTGCCGAAGCAAAGGCAGCTGGCTTTTTAGGAAAAAATATATTAGGTACCGGTTATGATCTGGAGTTGTACGTACAGCCCGGAGGCGGTGCTTACATCTGTGGTGAAGAAACTGCGTTATTAGAATCATTAGAAGGTAAACGTGGTAACCCACGCATTAAACCACCATTCCCGGCTATTGCGGGTTTGTATGGTTGTCCTACTGTTGTTAACAATGTCGAGTCGATTGCTGCTGTTGTGCCTATCATCAATGATGGTGGCGAAGAGTATGCAAAATTAGGTATTGGCAGAAGTACCGGTACTAAATTAATATCCGCCGGCGGTAACCTGGCTAAACCTGGTGTTTACGAGATTGATCTTGGTTTACCTGTTGAAGAATTTTTATACAGCGACGAATATTGCGGTGGTATAGCCAACGGCAAACGTTTAAAAGCGGTTGTTGCAGGTGGTTCATCTGTACCAATTTTACCTGCTAATTTATTTTTAAAAACTGCAGCTGGCGAAGGTCGCTTAATGAGCTATGAGTCATTAGCTGACGGTGGTTTTGCTACAGGCACTATGATGGGTTCAGGTGGTTTCATTGCTTTTGATGAAGACCAGTGCATTGTACGCAACACCTGGAATTTTGCCCGTTTTTATCACCATGAAAGCTGCGGACAATGTTCGCCTTGCCGTGAAGGTACCGGCTGGATGGAGAAAGTATTACATCGCCTGGAAATGGGTCATGGCAGCATGAGCGATATGGATCTGCTGGTTGATGTATCAAAGAAAATAGAAGGAAATACCATTTGTCCGTTGGGTGACGCTGCAGCATGGCCGGTGGCCAGTGCTATACGCCACTTTAGGGATGAGTTTGAGTGGCACGTTAGCCATGCAGCTGAAGCGGTAACTCGTAATTATGGATTGGCACATTACGCTGATGCGTTGCCAAAGCCTGAACCTGCAACAAGTTAAGTCAAAATTAAAAAGTAAAAATTCAAAAACGCATTGGTTGAGAGACCTTTTGATATAAAACATAGGTGTTATCAATTCTCGAAAGAGCTTGTAGCATTTATATCAAAATCAAAATACGAAAGAATTTACTTTTCAATATTTGATCAGTTAATAAGAAGTGGAACCTCAATTGGGGCCAACATAGTTGAAGCTAAAGCAGGCAGTTCTGTAAAAGACTTTAAAAACTTTTACAACATAGCTTTAAAGTCTTCAAACGAAACAAAATATTGGCTTTGTTTGATCAGAGATACAATTCTGATAAACGAAAAGGAAGCCATAAACAAGTTAATAAATGAAGCTGATGAATTGTCCAAGATTATCGCTTCAATAATAATTAATGTGCAAAAATGATACGTTAAAGTTCATCAGTTTTTGACTTTTGAATTTTTAATTTTGACTTAAATGAAAGTTACAATAGACGGAATATCAGTAGAAGTGCCAGACGGAACATCTATCCTTAATGCCGCAAGGATTATAGGAGGTGATATTGTTCCGCCTGCTATGTGCTATTACTCTAAGCTTGCCGGTAGCGGCGGTAAATGCCGTACCTGTTTGGTACAGGTAAGCAAAGGTTCTGAAAAGGATCCGCGCCCTATGCCTAAGCTGGTAGCATCGTGCCGTACTAATGTTATGGATGGCATGGAAGTGAAAAACATCACTTCGCCTGAAGTTGTTGAGGCACGTAGAGGTGTGGTTGAAATGTTATTGATTAATCACCCGTTAGATTGCCCGGTGTGCGATCAGGCCGGTGAGTGTCATTTACAGGATCTTGGCTTTGAGCACGGCAGGGAGAAAACCCGCTACGAGTTTGACCGCCGCACGTTTGAAAAAATTGACATAGGCGATAAGATCCAACTGCACATGACGCGTTGTATCCTTTGCTACCGCTGCGTTTTCACTGCAGATCAGATAACCGATCACCGTATCCATGGTATTTTAAACCGTGGCGATCACTCAGAAATATCTACTTACATACAGGCTGCTGTTGATAATGATTTCTCAGGAAATGTTATTGATGTTTGCCCGGTAGGCGCATTAACCGATAAAACTTTCCGCTTTAAAAACCGTGTTTGGTTTACCAAGCCTGTTGAAGCACACCGCGATTGCAACCACGAAAATTGCAACGGTAAGGTAACGCTTTGGTACAAAGGCGAAGAAGTTATCCGCGTAACCGCACGTAAGGATCAATGGGGCGAGGTAGAGGAGTTTATCTGCAACGAATGCCGTTTTGATAAAAAGAAAACATCTGATTGGGTAATTGAAGGTCCGCGTAAAGTATCGCATCATTCAGTTATCAGCGCTAATCATTACGAAATGAAACCGCTTCCGGTTGTAAAAACCAATCCGGTTTTGCAGGAAGCTAATAAAACACAATTTGAACGGGAGACACGTTTATAATGGAACTAACTGATATTTTAATAAAGTTTACATTGATAGTGATCATCTTCGCTATCAGCCTGGTAGTTGCCATGTATTCTACCTACGCCGAACGTAAACTGGCTGCATTTTTTCAGGATAGGGTAGGCCCGGATCGTGCAGGTCCCTGGGGTATATTACAACCCCTTGCCGATGGTGGCAAAATGTTTTTGAAAGAAGAGATCATTCCCACCAATGCCACAGGCTTCCTGTTCATTGTAGGCCCTTCGCTGGCAATTTTTACAGCTTGTATCGCATCAGCGGTTATTCCATGGGGGCAAAAGCTTACTATCGGTACTACTGTTATTGATTTGCAGGTTACTGACATTAACGTTGGCATACTTTACATTTTTGGTGTAGTGTCACTAGGTGTTTATGGCATTATGATTGGCGGCTGGGCATCAAACAATAAATACTCTTTGTTAGGTGCTATCCGTGCTGCATCACAAAATATCAGCTACGAAATTTCAATGGGCCTTTCCATCATCGCTTTGATAATGGTTACAGGTACCATGAGCTTAGGCGAAATTGCCGGGCAGCAACATGGTTTCTGGGCCGATGGTTGGTTTAGCTGGTTTGTATTTAAGCAGCCTTTAGGTTTTTTGCTATTCATAGTTTGTGCCTTTGCAGAAACCAACCGCTCACCGTTTGACTTACCTGAGTGCGAGACCGAATTGGTTGGGGGCTATCACACAGAATATTCATCAATGAAACTGGGTTTTTACCTGTTTGCTGAATACATCAACATGTTTATCTCATCAGCCGTGATGGCTACGCTTTACTTTGGTGGTTATAACTATCCGTTTATGGATTGGGTGGCTGCTAATGCAGGTACCAACATATCGGTAATATTGGGTGTGGTATTTTTATTTGGTAAAATATTTGGCTTTATCTTTTTCTTTATGTGGGTAAGGTGGACTATACCACGTTTCCGCTATGACCAGTTGATGGATCTTGGTTGGAAAACATTGATCCCGCTGGCAATAGCCAATATAATTATAACAGGTTTGTGGATGACTTTTATTAGAGGATAATATGGAACCATTAAGTAATAAAAGGAAAGTACTTGAATCTAAACCACTTACTTTGATGGAAAGGGCCTACCTGCCCGCTATTGTAAAGGGTTTGGGCATTACCATGAAACACTTTTTAAAAGTGGTTTTTGCCAAAGGCGAAGTAACCATCCGTTATCCGGAACAAAAACGTGAGTTTTCTGAGAATTTCAGAGGCATGCACTCACTTAAGCGCGATGAGGACGGTAAAGAGCGTTGCACGGCCTGCGGCTTGTGCGCATTATCTTGCCCTGCCGAAGCTATTACCATGACGGCTGCTGAGCGCCAGACAGGTGAGGAGCATTTATATCGCGAAGAAAAATATGCTGCTGTTTACGAGATAAACATGCTGCGTTGCATTTTCTGTGGATTATGCGAGGAAGCTTGCCCTAAAGAAGCAATTTATCTGGATGGCGACATTGTACCTTCAGATTATTTGCGCAAGGATTTTATTTACGGTAAAGACAAATTAGTAGAGGCTCCGTTAAATCAATAAAGAAGTTTTATACCTTTGCCCAGCTTTTTAAGGGGTATAAGGTACGTTAATAAATAACCATGAATCCATTTTACGTTGTAGCGTTTTTGTCGATATTTTTTGCCATCCTGGTAATTAGCGCAAAAAATCCGGTGCATAGTATACTTTACCTTATACTAACCTTTTTTACGTTCACCATTCATTATATATTACTGAACGCGCAGTTTTTAGCCGTGGTAAATTTTATAGTTTACATGGGCGCTATCCTGGTATTGTTCTTATATACGTTGATGCTGATCAACCTCAATGAAGAATCGGAACCGGCAAAACCAAGCTACATAAAAATTGCGGCTGTTATAGGCGGAGGAAGTTTTTTGGTAACCATTATTGCGGCAATGAAAGCCTTTGATCCGTCTGGCACTCTGGTAATGAAAAACCCTGACCTTGGTTTGGTGAAAAACCTGGGGAAAGTATTGTTTAACGAATATTTATTGCCATTTGAAATTTCGTCAATACTGCTGCTATCAGCAATGGTTGGCGCGGTATTGTTGGCTACTAAAGATAAAGACCCAAAAGCAGCGTAATATGCAAAGTTTAACTAATACAATGCTTGGTGTTCCGCTTAATCACTACATATTATTAAGCGCCATCATATTTTCTATAGGTGTTATGGGGGTATTATTGCGCCGTAATGCTATCATCATCTTCATGTCTATTGAGCTGATGTTAAATTCGGTTAACCTGTTGCTAACGGCATTCTCAGTATATCGTGGCGATGCCGCCGGACAAGTGTTTGTGTTTTTTATTATGGCACTGGCCGCCGCCGAAGTTGCTGTTGGCCTGGCCATCATCGTGATGATCTATCGCAATACCAACTCGGTAGATATTAATGTGCTTAACAGATTAAAATGGTAAGGTGATTTCGAATTTCGAATGTTCAATTTCGGATTTGAGTATCATCATTTTATAAAATAAAAACGTATCACGTACAACGTAAAACGTACGACTTTATGGATAAATATATCTGGCTTATTCCTTTATTACCGCTGCTGGGCTTTGTTATTAATGGCATCGGTCGTAATTCACTATCAAAAGGATTGATCGGCGCGATTGGAAGTTTGGTAATACTTGCCTCATTTGGCTTAAGTATCGCTACTTTTTTTCAGATCAAATCTACAGGCGTACCTATTAATGTTGACCTGTTTACCTGGTTTAATGTTGGTACATTAAAAGTTAGCTTTTCTTTCCTGGTTGATCAGTTAAGCGCTATAATGCTTTTGATTATAACGGGCGTAGGTTTCCTTATCCATTTATATTCTACAGGCTACATGCATGATGATGCGGGCTTCGGTAAGTTTTTCGCTTACTTAAACTTGTTCGTGTTCTTCATGCTTTTATTGGTGATGGGTGCTAACTACCTAATCATGTTTATTGGTTGGGAAGGTGTAGGTTTATGCTCATATCTACTGATCGGTTTTTGGTTTACCAACCCAAGCTATGCAGATGCAGCCAAAAAGGCTTTCATCATGAACCGTATAGGCGACTTAGGTTTTCTGATTGCTATATTCTTAATATTTCATCACTTCGGTAGCATTAACTATGCTGAAGTATTTGGGAAGGCTAAAACACTGGGTGCCGGTGGTGCACCGCTTGTATTGATAACTATCCTGCTGTTTGTAGGTGCCACTGGTAAATCGGCTCAATTGCCTTTATTTACCTGGTTACCTGACGCGATGGCCGGCCCAACCCCGGTATCTGCATTGATCCACGCCGCTACAATGGTTACAGCTGGTATCTATATGATAGCGCGCTCAAATATTCTATTTACAATGGCACCGCAAACCCTTGAGGTGATTGCCATTGTAGGTTTAGCTACTGCTGTATTTGCGGCGCTGATAGCTTTAACACAAACCGATATTAAAAAGGTATTGGCTTACTCAACGGTATCGCAGTTAGGATATATGTTTTTAGGCTTGGGTGTTGGCGCATATACAGGCGCTTTCTTCCACGTGTTAACACACGCTTTCTTTAAAGCATTATTATTCCTTGGCGCTGGCTCGGTTATTCACGCGGTAAGCGGCGAACAGGATATGCGTAACATGGGTGGATTAAGATCTAAACTGCCTGTTACTTTCTGGACAATGCTAATAGGAACCATTGCTATTGCGGGTATCCCGCCGTTTGCAGGTTTCTTTTCAAAAGACGAGATATTAGCACACACCTTTGAGCACAGTCCGGTAATGTACGTTATAGGCGTTGTTACGGCGATGTTCACATCGTTCTACATGTTCCGCATGCTATATCTTACTTTTTACGGTAAGTTCCGTGGAACGCATGAACAGGAACACCACTTGCACGAATCGCCTGCAAGCATGACCATTCCTTTGATAGTATTAGCTGCACTTTCAATAGTAGGCGGTTTCATAGGAGTGCCACATGTATTAGGTGGTCATCACGAACTGGGTAGCTTCCTCGCACCTGTGTTTGAAGATTCAGCCAAAATTATGGGCGAACATGAGATGTCTGCAAATACAGAGTATGCTTTAATGGCAACATCGGTTCTGGCAGCTTTAGCAGCATTGGCCTACGCTTATGTTAAATATAACAAGAATGGCCACGTCCCAGTAGCTGATACCGAAGAACGCCCCGCACTTGCCGGCTTATCATACAATAAGTTTTATGTTGACGAATTGTATGATGCTATCATTCGTAAACCGCTGGATGCGCTGTCAGTATTCTTCTATAAAATTGTTGACAAATTAGGCATTGACGGTATTGTGAACA
>Ga0247817_10000717_pt1 | contig 17719 bp, 10 predicted proteins | sample UWRJL212509R1_FD_178010 | JGI IMG/M metagenome (GOLD analysis project Ga0247817, IMG submission 178010) | Plant litter microbial communities from Arlington Agricultural Research Station in Wisconsin, United States - UWRJ-L212-509R-1 | ecosystem: Environmental > Terrestrial > Plant litter >...
ATTTTTGATTGGGTATAACGGTTCACAGGATTATAATGAAATTCAGCATGGACAGTTTATGACCAAACCCTACAAAGGCAGGTTTACTGAGGCTGATGCACATGTTCTTACTTTGAATTATTTGAAAAAAGATTTTCTGGTTAAAGGACTTGAATTTAATTTGAATGGAGCCTATAGCCAAAGAAACCAAGTAGTGAATGATACGGTAAAATGGAATTATAATTGGGATGGTCAAAAAGCAGTTGGATTGGATGGAAACCCTTTTATATCACCAACGGGAGCACAACAAGGCGCTCCAACAATAAATAATATTAAACGTAATATACTTAGTGTACGTGGTGGTTTTAATTATAACATAGCCGAAAATCATAAAATTGTTTTCAGTAATATGTTTAATACGGTAGACAGAAATGATAATGATGAATTACAGTCGGCATTAGAAAAAAGATACAGAGAGACGCGTGATTTGCAAAAACTGGTTTCATCATTAGCTTATGAAATGGAGGCTTTTGACTCGCGTCTTAAAACCAGCATTTTTGGTAAATATTACGAACAAAAAATAAAACAAAGAGATCCTGTACTTACAACTGTGGGCAATCAGACTACTGTGCGTGAAGAGGTAATACAAAATACAACGTCGACTTTTGGTTATGGATTGGCTGCTTCGTACATTATTATTCCAAAAGTAATGCTAATTACTTCTGCTGAAAGAGCGGTGAGGATGCCCTCTGAAAATGAAGTATTTGGAAGTCCGGGAGAAAATGTTATTGGGAGTTCTTCTATAAAACCGGAGGTAAGTAATAACCTGAATGCCGGATTTAGATTTGGACCTTACAAAATAGACAATCATAAGTTTTCGCTGGCAGCATCCGGATTTTGGCGTAATACCAAAGATAAAATTGTACGAGCTACAAGTTCACGCTTGAATGATGCCATTCAGACATTACCTTTTGAAAATCTTGGTAAAGCACAATCTCTTGGTTTTGAGGCTTCTTTTGATTATTCCTTTAATAACCGATTGTTTCTTACGATGAACATGTCGAAGTTCAATTCTTTGTATAAAATACAGTATGATGCCAATGGAGGAGTGCTGGAGAATTATAACAAACAAATTCCAAATGAGCCTTTCTTTACCGTTAATGGAAGTGCGCAGTATAATTTTAAAGACATTTTACAGCAAAAATCGGAATTGAGTTTGTATTACACTTGCGGTTATGTAGATCCTTTTTACACTTTATGGATTCAGGTTGAAAGATTTAGAACACCACCTCAGTTTGCTCAGGATTTAGGTTTGACATACGCTTTTCCGAGCAAAAAGTTTGTGGTAAGTTTTGATGCCAAAAATATTCTGAACAAACAGATCTACGACAATTTTGCGGTACAAAAACCGGGTCGTGCCTTTTATTTAAAGCTGAATTATACAATAAATAATTTATAATTAATAACTATTTTAAAATCAAATAATATGAAAAAAAGTACTTTTAAATTACTTGCCGGTAGTTTAATCTTAGCCATGTCATTTACAAGTTGCAGCAGCGATGATGTTAAAGAAGAACCTGTAGTAACAGATCCTACAACAGAAGAGCCAGTAAAAGAAGAACCGGTAAAAGACCGTTGGATTACAGTTTCGGGAGCTAAAATGCAAGATGCACCCGGAGATGGAAACGGTGGTACTATGGTGTACGCTGTTACGAGTACAAATGCAAAAGATCCAAATTTTGTTATTGATGTATATGAAAAAGGAATGCCTGTTCAATCTAACAGAACAGCTCGTTTACAATCATCTGTAGATGGTAATACACTTTTTAACATTACGTATACAGGTAGTAACGGAGGTGAATTTATGACGTATAAAGTAAATGGAGAAGGTAACTTCGTTCAATCCGGAACTACTGTAAATATTTCGCAATATGCAGGAACATCACCAAGATGGACTAAACTTTTTGACGGAGATAAAACAGGAGTAGCGGTAAATATTACAGCTCCTAAAGTGATTATAGAAAATGAAGTATACAAACGTACAAGAGGAACAGCAACGGTTTTAGCTTTAGATCTACAAAATATATTAATTGCGAATTACAAACAATACGAAATTCCATTAACTCCTGAAGAAGAGGCACAAGGACACCACCTTTTTCGTTTAGATGCTCCAACACTTAACAAAGCAGGAAACAAGCTTATTATTGGTGCATGGATGCGTAAGACAGATCCGGCAACCGGAGAAAATCAATCTTCATTTGATCGTTTAGGAGCTAAATCTATTGTAGTTGATTACCCTGCTCTTACAAATCCTAAAGTTATTACTTCAACAGTTGGTTTTGGTGACACAAGTGGTTACCGTAGTTTTAATAGTTTCGTAGGTGATGATGGAAACATTTATCAGGCAACACAAAGAGATACTAAAAACGGTTCTTCTATCTTAAGAATCAACCAGGATAATGAATATGATAACTCTTATATTGTAAACTTAGATGCTGCTTTAGGCGTAAAAGGATCTTATATTGATGCGTGGAGATATGCAGGTAAAGGAATTGCTTATGCTGTGTATACTCATGAAGCTGCTAACAATCAAGGCTTTTTAGCAAGAATTGATCTTAATGCTAAAACGGTTCAAAGAGTAGAAGGTATAGAGTATGATGCTAATTTAGATTTTGGTCAGTACCAAGGATTTGTGGTTGATGGAAATGATTTCTACGTTGCTGTTACTCCGGTTGGAAAAGCAGGAAATATCTACGTGATTGATATTACTACAGGTGCAGTTAAAAAAGGAGCTCAGTTAGCTAACAAACCAGGTAACCACTACATTGGAGTATTCTAGGATTATGCCTTACTAAAAAAAACATACTTACAGTAATTTTATTATTTGGAAATATTCTAAATAAGACTTAACTTTCCGCTTCGAAATTCCGGAGCGGAATGTTTCGTTAAATATATTTCATTCGTTTACAAATCGAAATCATGAAAAAAATAATCTACTCAGCATTATTGCTGGCAGGACTTTGTGCTACTGCTCAGCAAAACAAATTTTTAGATCAGAATTTTTGGAAAACATCCCCGGATGTTAACACCATAAAAGAAGAAATAACAAAGGGAAATAATCCAGCAGAACTAAATGCCAACGCATTCGATCCTACAACTTTAGCAATTAACAGCGGTGCATCCAACGATGTGGTGAAGTACTTAATTGATCTTCCCGGAAATGGTGTAGGCAAGCCAACGCATGATGGACGTATCTATTTGCATTGGGCGGCTTATAAAGGGAATGTAGAATTAGTGGAATATCTTATTGCTAAAGGTTCTGATATAAATCTGGAAGACAGCCACGGAACGACGCCAATTGCATTTGCTTCGGGTACAGGATTAACAACTCCTGCTACTTATGAAGCTTTTTTTAAAGCTGGTTTAGATCCAAAGAAAAAGTACAGAGATGGTGCTAATCTTTTGTTATTAGCGATTCCAAATGATAAAGATCTTTCTGTTAGTTCTTATTTGGCAACAAAAGGTTTATCGCTAAAAGATACTGACGATAATGGTCGTACAGCTTTTGATTATGCGGCCAGATCAGGAAATGTTGAATTGCTAAAAACTTTGGTTACTAAAGGTGTCAAAGCGACTGATTATGCTTTTATTACAGCGGCTCAGGGAATGCGAAGAAGTGCCAATTCTATAGAAGTGTATCAATATTTGGCAGACGTTTTAAAATTGAAACCAACCGTAACAGCTTCAAACGGGCAAACGGTACTTCATATTTTAGCACGTAAAGACAAACAATCAGAAATTGTGAAATACTTTTTAGGAAAAGGTTTAGACGTAAACAAAGCGGATAAAGAAGGAACTACGGCTTTTATCATCGCTGCAGAAGGAAAAGATATCGAATTATTGCAAACCTTATTGCCAAAGGTTAAAAACGTAAATGCTGTAAATGCAAAAGGAGAATCGGCACTTATCAATGCAGTAAAGGGAAGTTCTTCGGAGGTTGTTGCCTTGCTTTTGAGCAAAGGAGCTGACAGCAAAGTAGTCGATAAAAACGGAAACAATTTAGCGTATTATCTTATTGAATCGTACCGAGCACCAAGACCTGGAGCGCCTGCATCGAAACAAGATGATTTTGGAGATAAACTGCGTTTGTTACAAGAAAAAGGAGTTGATGTAGCAGGTCAGCAAAAAGATGGTAACACGCTATACCATGTTGCTATTCTTAAAAACGATATCGCTTTATTGAAAAAACTGGCAGATCTTAAAATCGACATCAATGCTAAAAATAAAGAAGGATTAACAGTTTTACACAGAGCAGCTATGATTTCAAAAGATGATGCTATTTTGAAGTATTTGGAATCGGCAGGAGCTAAAAAAGAGGTTAAAACAGAATTTGATGAGACGGCTTTTGATCTGGCTCAGGAAAATGAAGTGTTGAAAAAGAAAAATATATCCGTTGACTTTTTAAAGTAATAATAAATGAAATCAGTATCTAAAATTTGCCTTACGGCGCTATTCGCCTGTTTGTTTTCTCTTCAAACTTCTGCTCAGACCAGTAAATATAAATGTCTTTTGCAAATGTCTAACTACATGGGTGAAGGTGCTTATATCGTAGTTTCTTTGGTAAACGCTAAAGGAGATTATGAAAAAACACTTTACGTAATGGGAGATGACAAGCAATGGTACAACAGTCTTAAAGAATGGTACAAATTCTACAATAAAAAACCTGCTGTCAGTGCTAAAACAGGTGCTTCTGTAACGGGTGGAGACCGCAGTGTTACGGTTTTTGAAATCGAAGATGCAAAAATTGACAAAGGCTACAAACTTCGATTTGAGACCGCTGTCGAAGATCAAAAGTACCATGTAAATGATGTTGAAATTCCGCTTACCACTGATGGTGTTACCACTAAAACAGAAGGTAAAGGATACATCAGATATGTAAAATTAAATAAGGTATAAGCATAATGACATTATCCGTTTGGAGATACGCTCATTTAACTTTGGCGGTATTTTCTTCTCTATTTTTAGTATTAGCAGCTGTTACAGGAATTGTACTTGCTGTCGATGCGATCGGGGAGAAAGTACCGCCTTATCGTATCCAGAATTTTGATGAATTAACCCTTGCACAAACGCTTCCTGTATTGCGTAATAATTACTTGGAAGTAAGTGAAATTAGTGTTGATCATAACCAGTTTGTCACCCTTAAAGCTTTAGATGAAGAAGGCAATGATATTAACGCTTACATTGATGCTGAAACAGGGAAGGTTTTAGGCAAACAAGAAAAGAAAAGTTCGTTTATACAATGGATAACATCGCTTCACCGTTCGCTTTTTTTGCATGAAACGGGACGATTTATTATTGGCGTAAATGCCTTTTTATTGTTTCTGATTGCGATTTCAGGAACGGCATTAATACTGCAAAGACAAAAAGGATTACGTCGCTTTTTCTCTAAAATTGTTAAGGATTATTTCGCACAATATTATCATGTAGTTTTAGGAAGAATAATGCTGATTCCGATTTTAATTTTGGCGCTTTCCGGAACGTATCTTTCGATGCAGCGCTTTAAACTTTTTCCCGAAGCAAAAATACAGCATCAGGAAAAAGGAGCTAGTATAGCATCTGAACAGGGGAAAATTGCTGATTTTAAAATTTTTAAAGAGACGAAGCTCTCAGATGTTCAGAAAATTGAATTTCCGTTTGATACGGAAGATCCTGAGGAAATTTTTATACTAAAGCTTACCGATCGTGAATTGCATGTAAATCAGTTTAACGGACAGGTGATAAGTGAAGTGCCTTATCCGATTACTTTAGTACTTGAAAATTTAAGTCTTGACCTTCATACAGGACGCAGCAATATTATCTGGGCAATTGTTTTGGCGATTGCTTCATTGAATATTTTGTTTTTTATTTATTCGGGGTTTGCGATGACTTTTCGCCGAAGAGAAACTCAAATTAAAAATAAACATAAAGCAGCTAAAAGTAAGTTTGTATTATTAGCAGGAAGCGAAAACGGAAGTACTTTGCGATTTGCTAATTCAGTTCATGCACAATTGATCTCGAACGGACATTCTTCTTACTTGACAACTTTAAATAAGTATACACAATTTGATGAAGCTGAAAATATTATCATTTTTACCTCCACACACGGATTGGGTGATGCTCCTTTTAGCGGAAACAAATTTTTATCGCTGGTGGAACAATATCCGCAACAGCAAAATGTAAAAGTTTCGGTTGTGGGATTTGGTTCTAAATCGTACGCAGATTTTTGTGGTTTTGCGGTAAAAGCAGATGATTATTTGCGAACCAAAAGTTGGGCAGATGTTCATTTAAATCTCCACACGATTGACGATAAATCTCCCGTAGAATTTACCAATTGGATTAAAGAATGGAATGCTGTAACAGGAATTACTTTAAATACAACGCCCGCTTTCTATGCTCAAAAACCAACGGGTTTGCAAAAACTAATGGTTTTGGAAAAAACAGCAGTTTCTGAAAAAGACCACACGTTTATGATCACGTTGCGTACCGGAATGCGAACTAAATTTACTTCGGGCGATTTGCTGGCAATTTATCCTGCAGGCGATAGCAGAGATCGTTTTTATTCGATTAGTAAAAGTAATAGTAATATACAATTAGTGGTAAAACTGCATGAATACGGTTTAGGTTCCCGCTTTTTATATCAACTGGAAACAGGAGCTGTAATAAAGGCAAGAATTGTAAAAAATACAGGGTTTCATTTTCCGAAAAAAGCTCCATCCATTATTATGATTGCCAACGGAACCGGAATTGCACCCTTTTTAGGAATGATTGAAGGGAACAAAAAGAATAAAGAATGCCATCTGTATTGTGGTTTTAGAAATGAAACGGAGACAATTGTCAAGTATAAACAGTTTGCTGAAAATCAGATTCAGAACAATCATTTAAAAAGTTTTTATATTGCTTTTTCTCGTGAACAAAATCAATGTTATGTGATGGACCTCATCAAAAAAGATGCGGAGTTTTTTGCTGCGACATTAGAAAAAGGGGGTACGATTATGATATGCGGTTCATTGGCGATGCAACAAGATGTAGAAAAGATTCTGGAAGCTATTTGTACAGAAAAACAAGGAACTGGTTTATCTTTCTATAAATTGAACAAACAAATATTGACCGATTGTTATTAGGTTTAAGCCATGATTAAAAAAAGTTTACTAGTTGTTATTTTATTAAGCAGTATTTTTTGTTCAGCACAAAAGCTTCGCAAAAGAACTACAATGTTGATGGGAAGTCGTTTTGATATTACTATTATTTCTACAGATTCGCTCACAGCAGAAAATCGTATTAATGAGGCGATTGCAGAAATTACACGTATTGAAAATCTTATCTCAGACTGGAAATCGGATTCGCAGGTTTCAGAAGTCAATCAGAACGCAGGTATTCGTGCCGTAAAAGTAGATAAAGAAGTATTTGACCTAACTAAACGAGCCTTGTATATCTCTCAGCTTACAAACGGAGCTTTTGATATTAGCTATGCTGCGATGGATAAAATCTGGAGGTTTGATGATACGATGACGGAAATGCCAAGTCCGGAAGTAATTCAGAAATCAGTAGAGAAGGTGGGCTATCAAAATATTATTTTAGACAGTATTCAGTCGACTATTTTTTTGAAAAAGCAGGGAATGAAAATAGGTTTTGGATCTATCGGAAAAGGATATGCAGCAGATAAAGCGCGCGAAATCATGCAATCAAAAGGAGTTTTATCCGGTATCATAAATGCGTCGGGTGATATGGCAACCTGGGGAATGCAAACAGACGGAACCAATTGGAATGTAGGAATTACAAATCCGTTTAAGACAAATGATTTAGTTGCAATAGTTCCGCTTAAAACAGAAGCAGTAACAACATCCGGAAGTTATGAAAAGTTTGTAGAATTTAATGGTCAGCGGTATTCGCACATCATAAATCCAAAAACAGGTTATCCAGCTACAGGTTTGGTGAGTGTGACGGTTTTTGGTCCAAGTGCTGAAATGGCAAATGGTTTTAGTACTTCGATTATTGTTTTAGGGCAGGATAAAGGGTTAAAGCTAATTGATCAGTTTTCGGATTACAGCTGTTTGATTATAACAGATAAAGGAAAGGTGATTAAATCAAAGAAATTTAGATTTAAAATGAAAGCTTCAAAAATTAAAAAGTAGTTTAATTTGATACTATAAAAAAACAGCCGATTTCTTTTGAGGAAATCGGCTGTTTGAATTTAAAACAATTTTTTTTATCGCTGTAATTTGAAGATTAGTGCATTGCGAATCTTAGTTTAAGACCAAATGAAACCAATCGCATATCTCTTGCAAGACCTGAGTCGTAAACGCTATTGTGCTTTAATTGCACAGGAAGATCAGGATTGTATTGAATTAAATTTTTATCTACAGTTTTATCGAAGACATTATTTAATCCATAATCTACATAAACACCTAAATAAACAGCGCTTTTATCTCCAACAGTTTGCTTTATACCAGTTTCGAATGTAGCAGAGTATGAAACTTTGGTATCAAAATCCTGTTTACTGCTTTTAAAATCGTTTGTACTTGCAAATCCTGCAAACGCCGGATTAAACAATTCTACATTATATTGTGGGTAATAACCACTTGTAGTAAGATTTTCTGCAGAAGATTCATAGGTTGATTTTAGTGCAAAACCAACTTTAGCACCTGCGGCAATAAAAAATCTTGTGCTTCCCTGAGTTTCAAACTGAATAGCAATAGGAACATTGATATAGCTTAGATTTTGTTTTTCTCTAAAATTAACAGCTGAATATCTGAATTGAAATGATTCCGATTCAGCATCTGTTGCACTATATTGCCCTCCAAGTGTTGTAAACTTTGATTGCCCTGTATAGACCTGATATTCTGCTCCTAAGCTTAAACTAATGTTTTCGTTTAGATAATAAGCATAACGAAGTCCTGCATTAAACCCATTTGCGGGTAAAAAATCTCCGGAAGATGTTGATTTTACAAAAGAAAATGGCCCACCAACTGAAACAGAAAATTCTTGTTTTTGATCCTGACTATAACCATTTAAACAAGTACCAAAAAGTACTGTAAATAGTGCTAGTGATTTTATATAGTTGCTAATATTTTTTTTCATCTTACATTTATTTTATGCCAGTATTATTAGAAAAACAATACTGGCAAGTTTTTTATTTATTGACAATTACTTTTAAAGATTTTTTGATATTAGCAGTTTCAATAACTACCAGATACATATTACTTTCAGTTATTTGAGGTAATTGTATGTTCGTTTTAACTGTAGATGACTGAACTGTTTTTATCAATTTCCCGGAAACGGAGTAAAGGCTGATTTGCATTTTTTCAAGTTCTTCTTTAGGGAAATCTGCTTCTACGGTTATCACTTTTCCTGTTTGAATTGGGTTAGGATAAAGTTTAGCCTGAATTGATTTGTCAAGTTCTATTGTAGTATTACAAGTGGATAGAATTTGACCTTCTTTAGTTTTCATCTTCACCATATAATCAGCATTGGTGTCTAACTCATCTGTTACGTTTTCACCAGCTGAATAGTATTGTCCTGTTCCTACTGATACACCATTTTTGAACCATTCGTAAGATACAAATGTATAACCACCATTGGTTGCCGGATTATTATTTACAAGCAATACATTATTGAATTTTTGCTGTACAATATCAAAGAAGCCAAATGGTTTTTCAATAGTAATAGTGTAATTCGTAGATACGCTTCCGTCTTGTGAAGTAACAACGGCATTTTCTACATAAATTCCGGGTTTTGGAGGCGTTACAGTAAAATTAGGAGCAGGTGTAATGGTCGCATTAGTTTGATTTACAATACCAATAGAAACCGTATTCTCATCACATTCCATTACGTAGTTGATTTCTTTTGGAGGATTCGCATAAACCACACCACCAACTGTAATAGAGCTCACCATTACATCATTATTTTTGATCACAAGAAGCTGAGAAACAGAGACTGCAGGAAGGTAATTATCATCACCAGCCTGAGAAGCCGTAATTGTAATTTCTCCGGTTCTTAATAATTCAACTTCTCCGTTAGCTGATACACTAGCAGATGGTAAGGCTGTTGTGTAGATGTACGTATAACTTACAGGTAAACCTGAATTCGAAGTTGCATTTAAAGTGAATGTATTGTTTACTCCCAAAATTCTGTCTTCTAGAGGAGCAAATGTAATTTGTTGTGCCGCTTTTTCAATTGTAAGTTGTGCACTAAGTATCACAGGCACACAATTTGGAGCGTTCACACCAGGGAATACAAGAGCTGTTACCGTATAATTTCCAGCATCTAAAGCACCATTTGGAGTAGTTGTTGCCGGTGTAATTGAATACGTAACGATTGCATCTGAAGGTAGATTTCCAACTTCAATAGTTTGAATACTTCCATTGTACGTAACTGTCTTATCTGAAAAAGTCAACAAGTCCAGAGGAGAATCTAGTACTACTATAGTCTGAGTCTGAATTGTAATATTACCGTTTCCATCGTCGTACGTCCAATTAACAATATAATTGCCTGTAGCAGTATAATCTAATAAATCGGTTGTAGTAGCTGTTACAGTTCCGGCACAGTTATCTGAAGCGGTTGGAATTGTTATTTCTGAAGAAAAAATAGAACAGTAACTAATGATATCAGGAAGATTTGTTACTGATGGTACTGGTGCTGAGTTGTCAGGAGTATTGATTATAGTAAATGATCTTGTTGTAAAACAACCGTTTGAGTCTGTAATCATTACAGAATAATTTCCTGATGTTAAACCTGTAGCAGTAGCAGCTGTTCCACCAGCTGGTGACCAGATATATGTATACGGAGCGGTACCGCCTGTCGCGATTACAGAAGCTTCTCCATTATTACCACCTGGACAAGAAACATTGATTTGAGATGCAGTTGCAGTTAAAACATCTGGCTGATCGATAGTAACACTAACAGAATACTGACAAGTGTTAGCATCCTGAACAACAACAACGTAAGTTCCTGCACTTAATCCTGAAGCGGTTGCATTAGAACCTCCTGTAGGATTCCATGTATAGGTAAATGGTGCTGTTGCTCCAGATGGAGTTACAGTCGCAGTACCGTTTGATCCTCCATTACAAGAAACATCTGTTTTTGAAACAGTTGCTGAGAATTGAGCAGGAGTACTGATTGTTATTGTTTTTACTAAAGTACATCCGTTAGCATCTGTAATCGTACAAGTATAATCTCCAGCTGGTCTTCCTGAAATAGAAGATACGTTACCGCCTAATGGAGACCATGCATACGTATAAGGGGAAGTTCCGTTTGATACTGTTACGCTTGCAGAACCATTGCTTCCTCCAAAACAGCTAACACCTGTTGAAGCTGTCGAAGCAGAAAGTGCTTCTGCTGGTTGTGTAATTGTGAAAGTTTGTGTTGTCTGGCAAGAAGCACCGTCTGTAACCGTAACCGTGTAAGTACCAGCTGCAAGACCTGTTGCAGTAGCAGCAGTTCCTCCTGAAGGAGACCATGAGTAAGTGTAATTACCATCGCCTCCTGTTACATTTACTTCAGCAGAACCCGTTGTTTCTCCGTAACAAGCGATATTCGCTACAGTTCCTGATGACGCTGTTAATGGATCTGCTGGTTCAGTGATAGTAAAAGTTTCTGAAGTTTCGCATCCGTTTACATCTGTAATGTATACGATATACGTTCCTGAATATAGTCCAGTTGCCGTAGCAGCTGTTCCTCCCGTTGGTGTCCATAAATAAGTATATGCGCCAGTTCCACCGTTTACCGTTACACTTGCAGATCCTGAAGGCGTTCCCCCGCATGTTATGTTGTCTTGTGTACTGCTTGAAACAGTTAATGCTGCTGCCGGTTGGCTAATAGTAAAAGTTTCAGTTGCCTGACATGAGTTAGCATCTGTAACCGTTACAGTATAAGTACCAGCAGTAAGACCGCTTGCAGTAGCAGCAGTTCCTCCAGCCGGTGACCATGAGTAAGTAAATGATCCGGCTCCACCTGCTGCTGAAACAGTAGCAGTTCCGTTAGATCCGTTGTAACAGCTTACATTGTTTATAGTTCCCGGAGTTAATACTATTGCAGCTGGCTCAGAGATTGTAAAGCTTTGATCTCTCTCACAAGCATTAGCATCTGTTATTTTTACACTATAAGTACCTGCTGTAAGACCAGTAGCACTTGCATTAGTACTGCCTGAATGTGCCCATAAATAAGTGTAACCACCTGCACCTCCTGTTGGAGCAACAGTTGCAGTTCCGTTAGCACCATTAAAACAGCTTACGTTCGTTTGTGTTGGATTAGCAGTAAGAACTGTAGGTTGTAATACTAAAATGTTACTGATCAATTTCTCACATGAATTGGCATCCGTAATAGTAACACTGTATGTTCCTGCCTGAAGATTTGATGCGGTTGCAGTTGTCGCTCCGTTAGACCAATCGTACGTATAACCTGGAGTTCCTCCATTTGGTGCAATAGTAGCCGTTCCGTTGGATCCTCCAAAGCAGGAAACTGAAGTAGTAGATGGTGTACCGTCTAAGGCAGCTGCTGGTCCTCCAACAACAATATCAGAGATAGTTCTTGTACATGAATTGGCATCCGTAATAGTAACACTGTATGTTCCTGCCTGAAGATTTGATGCGGTTGCAGTTGTCGCTCCGTTAGACCAATCGTACGTATAACCTGGAGTTCCACCGGTTGGTGCAATAGTTGCAGTTCCGTTGTTCCCGCCAAAACAGGAAACTGAAGTACTTGAAGGAGTTCCATCAAGCATTGCAGCAGGTTGTCCTATGACAATGTTATCTACTTCCAGCTCGCATCCGTTACCATCGGTAACAGTTACACTATATGTTCCTGCCTGACGAACTGTTATTGATTGTGTTATTGCTCCTGTAGACCAGGCGTAAGTATAAGGTGCAGTACCACCTGCAGCTGTAATAGTTGCTGTACCGTTATTTCCTCCAAAACAAGAAACTGCAGTGGTAGAAGGCGTTGCTGTAAAAGCTACAGTAGGTCCGTTAATAACAACCTCATGTGTTGTAGAGCAAGCAATATTATCCGTAACGGTAACTGTATAGGTACCCGGAGCAAGGTTTGATGCTGAAGAAGCTGAACCTCCCGAAGGTGCCCACGAATAGGTATAAGGAGGTATTCCTCCGGAAACACTAAGAAATGCAGAACCAGAATTTTCACCATAACATTGTACATTACCTTTTGCAATTGTACTAACAGTCATAGATGGAACCGTTAAGGTTGCAGGATTTGATGTAGAACCACTTGGGATGCATAGTGAAGATGCTCTAAGTTGGTATAAATATCCACTCATAGAAGCAGTAGCTCCTGTAATGGTCAAAGTAGCGGTAGTTGCACCAGAATATACACCTCCGTTTGTTATAGTACTATATCCAGATCCGGTATTTACCTCCCATTGGTAGGATGTTGCATTTACTGCAGTAGCAGGAAATGTGGTATTGTTTCCTGGACAAATAGTTCTGTTTGGGGGATTCCCTGTAAAGGTTATTGGAGTTGCAGCAGGCTGCAAAATATCAAATGTTTTTACTAATGTCGATGCATCACCATCTGTAATCGTAATATTATATGTTCCGGCAGCAAGACCGCTTGCTGTAGCACCTGTACCTCCTGCTGGAGACCATGAATACGTATAAGGTGTTTTTCCTCCTGTAGCCACTACTGTTCCAGTACCGTTTGATCCTCCATTGCAGGTTACATCTGTTTGAGATTGTGTAGCTGTAAGTGCTGCGTTTGTTGTAAACGACAGAACGGCTCCATAACTGGTTCCGACATTATTGGTAGCATACGCTCTGTAATAAATAAGTGTCGATGGTGTAAGACCAGTTGCAAAATCTGAATAAGCCCCGGTTGCTGTACTACCATTAGTGACTACATTGTTTGCCAATGTAGGAGTAGTTGTAGTAGCAGCTGTTGACCATACAATTCCTTTAGCAGTTAAAGGAGCACCAGCAGTTACATTACCGCCCAAGGTAGCTCTTACGGCGCCAATATTAGCTGCAGTAGCTGTTGTTGTTGTAACGGTTGGAGCTGATGCTTGTGCTTCAAAGGCAAAATTATCAATAGCAAAATAATCGTAGTTAGCACTTAGTTTGATTTCTAGTTGATCGATCATTACGTTAGTATTGTCAACACCTTCCAATGTAGCAAAATTTGCTTGTGTAAAACCATTGCCAGGTGCTGCATAACCGTTATCAGCACCAGTGGTATTTTTAATCACTGAAAATTGTTCAACACCACCGAGTCTCCCTATGAAGGTAACGGAACCTGGTTGACCAAGAAAGGTTACACCTGCATCTTGACCAGAGTTACCGGATAAATAAATCCATAAGCTGCTAACCCTAAAGGTGCCACTTGTTATAGTAATGAAACCAGATTGTCCCATGCTTTCCTGATTGGCATCATCAGCAACCTGTATATATTTGTTGGATGAAGCATAACCAGTATTTGGTATGTTTACAAGTGTAAAACCACCAGAGTAAGTGTTGGTTAAATTGAAAGTGGCTGTGCCAGATGTAAAATTGGGAGTACCTGCAGTGCCAGCTTCAAATGTTTCGGTGGTAATTTGAGCAGTAAGGTACTGCATCGAAAAAACCAGCAGAAGTAAGAGTAAGTAGTTTTTTTTCATAATTTGTTGTAATTAAATTTGTCATTTTGTAATCCTATTTTTATACTTTTGAATTCTATTTCTAACTTCAAGCGACGCTAAAAGTCAAAAAAACATGTACAAACAAGAACTTACGATTATTGTTCAATCTATTATCGCATCTAATACTGCAGATCAATATGCAGCAGCTGCTAAAACACTTTCTGATTTTTATAAAAAAATCAACTCCATTACTTTTTCTCAGGACAACGAAACGGCGGTCAAAGGCGGAATAGCATTATCCAGTTTGGGTGCCGCAGATTGTGTAGATGATTATCTGCGTACAGTCTTTTTTATAAAAGGAATTTATAAAGCTTTAACCCAATTGTGTCATGATTTTCCTGATCGTAGTATTAATGTGCTTTATGCAGGTTGTGGTCCTTACGCAACATTAATGCTGCCTTTACTTCCATTGTTTAATAAAGAGAGGATTAATGCTGTTTTGATAGACATAAATGCAATTTCAATTGCATCCATGCAAAAACTTGTAACCCTAATTGGCCTTGATGAATATCAAATACAATTACTCGAAGCAGATGCCATAACGTATACCAGTCCGGAAAATTTTAGTATAGATCTGGCAGTATCTGAGACTATGGATTATGCACTAACGAATGAACCTCAGGTGGCTATAGTACAAAATATTGCGGCTCAATTACCTGCTCATGGAATCTTAATTCCAAAGGAGATCAGAGTCGATTTGATGTACACTTTTTTTGACCAAGAACCGTATCTAAAGAATGCAGTAACTGAAGTAGAGGGCTACAAAACTTTGCAGCCCTATCCTCATAGTGTATTTGTTAATAGATTATTTACAATAAACAAAGAACTTTTTAGTAAAACCACTCCCGTGTATAAATTTGAAAGCGATTTTTATAAACTTCCAGACAATTTTAGCAATCATCCGGATGTATGCGTTTTTACAGAAATTAAGATTTTTGATGATGTTGAACTCAAAACGGCAGAATCTTATATAACAAATCCGTATTGTGTAGTATCATTGTATAGTCTTATTAATAATTCAGCTCTTCAGTTAGTATATGATTTTAGTGCAATACCAAAATGGTCTTATAATTTGAAAAACGAATAACTGTCTTTATGGTCTCGGAGGAAAAATTCCTTCTATGCAAATTATATAAAGCATTGCGGTGTAAGGTTGCACTACAGATACCGGTACAGTAGCACCAGCATTAACAGTTGCGCCTGTAGTAATATTACTGGCTAAATTTACCGATGGAGTTGCTGCCACAAAGCCTAATGTTGGTGTAAAAACTCTGGAAATATTAGAACCAGGTACTCCAATAGCATTTCCATTTGCTGGAGTTGATAGTGTAGAATTGGAAGAACTTACTGATATTGTACCAGTTCCTGTATGAGTGTGCGCTGGTATATTTGTACCTAAAAGTGTTACACTTGTGTTACCACCTTTATCTCCCGCTGCGTAAGTAGTACCATTAAGTGTTCCTACACCAACAGGAACAGCTCCCTGAAGATTCGGCAAGCCAAAAGTTGTAATACCATCGCCACCAAATTGTGTGCCTAAGATAGCATACACAGCAGAATACTGTTGTATCTGTAAAAGCTGACCATTACACACTAGCCATCCACGTGGCGCAAAATTCCCTGCAAAAAGCTTAACAATTCCAATGTACTCATCCATAGTAATAAAAAATTAAAGTTTATAAATTTGATTTTGGTTAGCGTAATTGTAAGGTTATCTTTTTTTGGTTTATTCCGCCAATTCATTGATAACGCTATAATTACGATGCTAAAGTAATGGATATGGATATTGTAGGAGCAGGGGTTTATACCTGTTTTTGATGTTTACTTGGTTCAAAACTTAAAAAATATGTTTTTTAACAACAAATGATGTCCAATTATGAGAAAAGCGAATTTTAATAAGAAATGTGTTAAATGATATGTAGTGAGTATAATATTGTTAAATGTAGTAAATGTTTTAATATCAAAATGTTAAATAAAATTATTTTAATTTATTTGTAACTGGACTAGTGCAGATGCTTTTTAAAATAATGATGCTTTTCTAATGTTTGATCATGCTCGTTTCTTTGATAATTAAAAACTTCAAAATGAAAAGACTTTACTACATCGATTAAAATCAAATCTTGCTTTAATACTTTTATCCAGATTACATCATGTTTTCGCTGTAATGCAATTTCTTCTGCACGTTTAAGAAGTATTGTAATTTCATCCGGGTTCAAATGAACCATGTCTGTAATACAAATAGGTTTACGGGCATCAAGATGTTGATTGTATAATCGTGAAGAATTTAGTTTCATAAAAGATAGTGGTGTCTGATCGTCATAAACCATTACAATTTCTACCGAAAAATCATTTTGTATTTTCATTAATTTTTGAACCGAGAAGTTTTCTTCAACATATTTTTTTGAAGAAGATTCAGCATCATTAAATATTGAAGCGTAAAATTGAATCGCTTGATTTTCAATCCAATTGGCGTTTTCTAATAATATGAGAACAAATTTGGCAGTTTTAGACATGTTTTTTATGCTATTAAATTAGTAATAGAACAAAGATCATCTTGTAAAACTTAGCAATAAAGGGCTAAATGTCGCAGAAGTTGGTTATAATGTCCGTTTTGTTTTAAAACAAAAAAATCACATCAACTTTTTGCGATATTCCAATGGAGAAGTTCCAGTTGCATTTTTGAAAAATTTGCCAAAAACAGACTGATCCGAAAAATGAAGGGAATCGCTTATTTGATTTATAGTTAAGGACTTATTCTGAAGTAATACTTTTGATTCCAGTATAACCAGATTTTCAATCCAGTTTCCCGCAGTTTTTCCGCTATTCTTTTTTACCACTTCAGATAAATACTTAGGAGTAACATTTAACGCATTTGCATAGTAGCCTACAGATCTGTTTTTTAGAAAATCTCTGGAAAGTATTTCTTTAAATTTTTCAAATAAGATATTGTGCTTTGTTCTAATGTTGTCAGTATGATGTAAAGTATCGAGTTCATAGATTAGTACGTACAGATAACTTCTGAGAATAGAAGAACGGTGATCAGAATCCTGATTTGATGTTTGTCTTATTAAATCGAAA
>Ga0247817_10000719_pt1 | contig 17679 bp, 17 predicted proteins | sample UWRJL212509R1_FD_178010 | JGI IMG/M metagenome (GOLD analysis project Ga0247817, IMG submission 178010) | Plant litter microbial communities from Arlington Agricultural Research Station in Wisconsin, United States - UWRJ-L212-509R-1 | ecosystem: Environmental > Terrestrial > Plant litter >...
CTATTGGGCGAAGAAAAAGCCAAACTTGCAGCAAAAAGCCACAAAGAAGCGGTAGAATGGATCAATAGAATCGTGCGGGTTGAAAATTTCCACTGTAATTTTAAGCGTGCTGACGGTTTTCTGTTTTTAGATACTTCTGATGATCCAGAAAATTTGAACAAGGAATTTGAAGCTACTAGAAAAGCGGGCCTTCCGACAGAAATGCTGACTGGAATTCCAGGCATGGCCGATGGCGAAAATTTAAAATATATCTTTTTTCCAGAACAGGCACAGTTTCATGTTTTGCAATATTTAAATGGATTGGCAAAAGCGATTATCAGAATGGGCGGGCAGATTTATACCGAATCGCGTGCCACAGACATTACAAAACACGGTGCAAAATCAAACGGATTTACCATCAAAGCAAACCATATCGTTGTTGCTACAAATACTCCGGTAAACGATGTTTTGACAATGCATACCAAGCAATGGGCGTACAGAACTTATGTTATCGGCGCAAAAATCCCGAAAGGAACTTTGCCTTATTCAATGTGGTGGGATACAGGAAACCAAGATTCTAAATGGGTTGCAAAACCCTATCATTACGTGCGTTTGGAACCTTTTGACAGCGAATATGATTTGCTTATTTCTGGCGGAGAAGACCATAAAACCGGCCAGGCAGACGAAGAAAATATTTCAGAAGAACAGCGCTACCAAAACTTGATTTCTTGGACGCAGCAGAAATTTCCTTACTTTTCAGAAGTGCAGTACAAATGGTCTGGGCAAGTTATGGAACCGATTGATTGCATAGCTTTTATGGGAAGAAATCCGGGTGATGAAAATATTTATATTATCACTGGAGATTCTGGAAACGGCATGACCAATTGCACAATCGGTGCTTTGCTGGTAACTGATTTGATTATGGGACGAAAAAATGACTATGAAGAATTATATGATCCGTCGAGAATAACGCTTAATACTGGCGATGATTTTTTAAAGGAAGTTGGAAACATGGCCTATAAAATGGCTAAAGACTGGATTGTTTCAAGTGAAGTTGACAAAGTTGAAGATCTGAAAATAGGCGAGGGCGCTGTAATTTCTTCGGGCTTGAAAAAAGTAGCGGCTTATCGTGATGAAAACGGAAAACTGCATACTTGCTCCGGGGTTTGTCCGCATTTAGGAGGCGTTTTAAAATGGAATCCAGACGAAAAATCATTTGATTGTCCACTTCACGGTTCCCGATTTAGTACAGAAGGGATTGTAATTAACGGGCCTGCGATAACTGATTTGAAAAAAACAGAAGCTTAATTTCTATATTAAATGCAAAGAGAAAAAAAAGGTTTTCGCACAATTTCAAAAAGAAAAATACAGCTATTTCTCTTTCTTGACTTTGCGAAAACCTTGTAATCTTTGCTTTTAAATTTCTCTTTTATTCTTTTGGAATTCCTCCCATATCCATCCAAGAAAACTCCCAATAATATCCGTCTAAATCCTGAAATCCATGACCATACATCCAGCCATGATCTTGCTTTTCATTCGGGATTGTTGCGCCGGCGTCCTTAGCTTTTTGAACAATGGCGTCAATCTCTTCACGGCTTTCCGCAGAAAGACAGGTTATTGATTCTGTATGTTTTTTAGTATCACAGATTTCGTTTTTGATAAAACCTTTAAAAAAAGGCTCTGTCAAAAGCATCACAAAAATCGTGTCGCTGATCACCATGCAAGTCGCATTTTCATCAGTAAATTGCGGATTAAATGAATAACCCAGCTTTGTGAAGAATTCTACAGATCTGTCCAAATCTTTCACAGGTAGATTTACATAAATTTGTGTTGGCATAATTGTTCTTATTTTAAATTTAAAAAGTATCATTTTTGACTATAGTCATAATTTACCATCCACTGAATTCCAAATTTATCAGTGAACATTCCATAAAGCGCACCCCAAAACATCTTATCCAAAGGCATTTCGACGTGGCCTCCTTCAGAAAGTTTTCCAAATAAATCCCTGGTTTCTTGCTCGCTGTCGGTATTAATTGAAATCGACATGCCGGTTCCATGATTGACTTTTCCCTTTGATTCAGGCATGTCGGTGCCCATCAGAACATTGTCGCCGATGGGTAATGCCACATGCATAATTTTATCTTTTTCTGTCAAGGGCATTTCTTCGCAGCCTGGTGTTTCGCCAAAACGCTGCAGTGTTATAAATTCTCCTCCAAAGGCTTTTCTATAGAAATTAAAAGCTTCTTCAGTAGTGCCGTTGAAATTCAAATAAGTGTTGATTGTTGCCATGTTAGTTGTTTTATATTGTTATTCTTGTTCAATAATTGACAAAATGTTTCCAGCCGGATCTTTGAACCAAGCGATTAATGGACCGCCGCCTCTGAAAATTCCTTTTGAATCTGTTTTTATGTCTTTGGTATCATACTGTTCGAATCGAATTCCTTTTAAAACCAATTCGTCAATTTTTTTCTCGACATCTGCAACTGGAAAATTTAAGATAGTGAAAGTGGCGGGTTCGTGATTTTTCTTCGGATAAACTAAAACCGTAATGCCACCGCTGATTTCCAAACTAAACAGCCCTTCCATTTCTTCCTCTTTTACTTTTAGTTCTAAGATTTCTCCATAAAACTTTTTTGCTTTTTCAGTGTCATCTACTGAAAATCCACTGAATGCTTTGCTTTTTCCTAACATAGTTTCTGAATTTTATTATTCCTAATTTTATAGCCTAAAAAATAAAATAAAATATAATCATTTATTAGTTTAGTAAAATTACCGCAATATTTTTACTTTTATGCTGTGGGTAAAAGTCATTATGAGGGGGTATTTAAGACAATTTATTTTATATTTGTCTATCAAAATCAACCAATTATGAAACTAGGAATTCTTATTCAAAAGGAACATCGGCTGTTAAGCGTTGCGGCAATGCTAGACGTATTTGAAACGGTAAATAGATTTTACAAAGAGCAGAACAGCCATCCGTTTTTTGATATTAGTCTGCTGTATTTTGGTGAAGCGCCAAAGTCTTTTCTAGAACATAAATTAGAAAAAGCCGATGAAAATCACTTCGATTTGATATTAATTCCTGCTTTCAAACAAGACAGTATTCCAGACGCGTTGCCAATGAACAAACAATGGATTCCATGGTTGCAACACCAATATTTTGAAGGTGCTTCTGTGGCAAGTTTTTGTACCGGCGCATTTCTTTTAGCAATGACAGGTTTATTAGATGGAAAACCTGCAACCACGCATATTAATGCAGAAAAGGCATTCGCCGATGCTTTTCCAGATGTGAATATTCAAGCCGACGCCGTCATTACGGAAGATAGCAGAATTTACACCAGCGGTGGCGCTACAAACAGTTTTCATTTGATGATGCGTTTGATTGAAACCTTTTGCAACAGAAAAATGGCAGTTAAGACAGCAAAGATATTTTCAATAGATTTAGACAGAAAACAGCAGACTTATTTTGGAAGTTTTACTCCTTCAGAAGACCACGGCGATGATTTAGTAAAGCAGACACAGTTAGTCATCAAGAAGAATTTCAAGGAGGCAAATACTATCGAAGAGATAATTACAGATGTTCCGTCAAGCAGAAGAAATCTGGTCAGAAGATTCAAATCGGTAACCGGAATTACGCCAATTGAATACCTGCAGAAAATAAGAATTGAAGCGGCAAAACAGCTACTTGAGCAGTCGCGACAAAGCATTATGGAAGTCATGCTGGAATCAGGTTATAACGATTTGAAATCTTTTCGGGCACTTTTTAAGAAGAATGTCGGCATGACGCCAACGGCCTACCGCGAAAAATTCAATTCTGTGGTCGCTTAAATTTCACTATTCTTTCACAGTAACCTGCCTTTTATTGTATTAAATTTATAAGACCAAATTACAAACAAATGGCTGTAAAAACTTCTAGATTCAAGGATAGCGAAGTTATCTGGACCGATATCACAAATCCTACGCGTGAAGAACTTGAAAAAGTAAGCAAGGAATATGACCTGAATACTTATACTTTCATGGACAGCCTTGATCCTGACCATTTGCCGAAATATGAAGAGCACAATAATACGCACTTTTTCATCCTCAGGGTTTTAGAACATGCTCAAGAACATGAGCAGACGGTTCGAGAAATGACCACAAAGATTGCTGTTTTTTACAATAAAAATTTCATCATCACCATCCATAGAAAGTCACAGCCTATTATGGAAAACATTCAGAAAACCTGCATTGAGTCGGGCACGGTTGCTTCGCCCACAGCAATGGCGGTAAAAGTGATTTGGGAAACGCTGCATTCTTATGACAATTCTGTTTTCAAACTTTCTGAAGAAATTGATTATTTTGAGTCTAAAGTTTTCCTGAAAAAAAATGTGCCAGCTGATTTGGTAGAAGGAATGTATTATCTAAAGAGAAAAGCCGGAATTTGCAAAAAGTTGTTGCTTTTGACAAGCGAAGTCTTGAATTCCTTGAAAATTGAAGAAGAACACAAGCCGGCGCTTCAAGACGCGCGCGATTTGCACTTAAAATTACTGACGCTTTATGACCAGGTTCAAGATGACGCAAACAACTTACTAAATATTTATCTTTCACTTTCCGCAAGAAAAACGAATGACGTCATGAAAATCCTGACGATTTTTTCTGTCTTTTTTATGCCGCTGACATTTATCGCCGGTATTTATGGAATGAATTTCAAATACATGCCAGAATTAGATACCAAATGGGGATATCCTTCGGCTTTGCTGGCTATGGGAATCGTTTCTGTCGTAATTTTCGTTTGGTTCAGAAGAAAAAAGATGGCTTTGATAAAATAAAAAAAGCGGAAGTGCAAACTTCCGCTTTCTATAATTAAATGTTTTATTTTCTAAGGAATTCCTACGGTTTCATCGCCTTTATTTCGGTCTTCTTCTGATTTTTCCTCCGCGGTCTTTGAATTGTTTTCATCTTCAGAATCGCCATCCAAATCAACATCTTCAGATTTTATCTTCGAAACATTGATATACACATTCTCCGAAACTTTCTTAATTTCTGGAGCATTTTCATTTTTTTCTTCTGACATGATCATTTTTGTTTAGTTCAATTTAATTGATTTTTCACGAATCCAGATACGGTGTTTTCCCATAGCTTCGATAAAATTCCCAGAGAAGTTTTTAGCATTTCCTGAACTTGTCACAATGCCATATTCGCGCATTTCTTCCGAAGAAAGTTTTCTGAACGCGTTGATTTCTTCCAATAATTTCATGCCTTCTTTTTCTGCACCGATGACTTTGCAATGTTTGTATGCGTCATTTAAAAAATCAGGAATCTTATCTTCAAGAAGCAATCGCTCGGCACTTTCGTTTCCTGACGGAATAAAAACGGCATCAAATAAAACCGATGAGCAAGTCAGAATACTGTGGTCAACTTTTATTTCAGTTCCGTCAGAAGCTGTAATTGCTGTAGCATTTGTGCCTATTATTTTTGCTTGTGCGCCTTCTTTTTCCAATGCTTTTTTTAGATTATTTACAGAATCGGAATCCACGCCGTCACTGCACAAAAACGCCACTTTTCTTGATGCGATGGTTGATGAATTAGTCTTATTTAAAATCATACTCAGCGCATCAGAAGCTTGAATGCTTGAAGTCGCATCTTTTGGCTCGTGCTTTTTAGGATCTGCATCTGCGCCGACACCATGATTCATAGGTTTTTCTGGCTGTTCTGGCACTGGAATTCCTAATCCAAGCGCTACTTTTTTAGCCAAAGTGGCATCAACTTGTGAAAGCAGTCCGAGCATTCTTGTGCGTATTGCAGGCACCTCAACTTTTCCTAATTCAAAACGAAGGGCATTGATAATATGGTCTTGTTCTACAGGAGTCTGGCTTCCGAAAAATAATTTTGCCTGGCTGAAATGGTCTGAGAAACTTTCGCTTCTTTCACGCACTTTTTGCGCGTCAATTCTTTCATTGAAACTAGAAAAACCGCCTTCGGCAATTTTAGCTTGATACGGACAGCCACCGCCCAAGGAATTCGGATGATAGCTCACTCTGCCGACATTTATTTCTTGGCGCATGTGCCCGTCACGCTGGTTGTTGTGCATCGGAGCTATTGTACGGTTAATCGGAATTTCGTGAAAATTAGGGCTTCCCAATCGTGATAATTGAGTGTCTGTATAAGAGAAAAGTCGTCCTTGCAGCAGCGGATCATTTGAGAAATCAATTCCCGGAACCACATGTCCCGGATGAAAGGCAACCTGTTCTGTTTCCGCAAAAAAGTTATCCGGATTTCTGTTCAAAACCATTGTTCCAATCACGGTTACCGGCACAAGTTCTTCCGGTACGATTTTCGTCGGATCTAAAAGGTCAAAGTCAAATTTATGTTCGTCAGCTTCAGGAATCAGCTGTACGCCAAGTTCCCACTCAGGGAAACTCCCGCTATCAATCGCTTCCCACAAATCCCTACGGTGAAAATCTGGATCGTTGCCTGAAATTTTTAAAGCTTCATCCCAAACTACGGCATGCGTTCCCAATTTCGGTTTCCAATGAAATTTTACGAAGTGTGACTTATTATCTTCATTTATAAATCTAAAAGTATGTACGCCAAATCCTTCCATCATGCGATAACTTCTTGGAATGGCGCGGTCTGACATCGCCCACATGATCATGTGCATGGACTCTGGCATCAGCGATATAAAATCCCAAAAAGTGTCGTGCGCAGACGCCGCTTGTGGCATTTCATTATGTGGTTCTGGTTTTACGGCATGAATCAAATCTGGAAATTTTGAAGCATCTTGAATAAAAAAAACAGGAACATTGTTTCCAACCAAGTCAAAATTTCCTTCCTGGGTATAAAATTTCACGGCAAATCCACGAACATCACGCGCTAAATCCGTGGAACCGCGAAAGCCGGCCACAGTTGAAAAACGTACAAAAACAGGTGTAGTTACTGACGCGTCTTTTAAAAATCCAGCTTTTGTAAACGGAGCGGCGGCGGCATTAGGTTGGAAATAACCATGCGCTGCAGAACCACGGGCGTGTACAATTCTTTCTGGAATTCGCTCATGGTCAAAATGCGTGATTTTTTCCCTTAAGATAAAATCTTCTAACAATGAAGGACCTCTCTCGCCAGCTTTTAATGAGTTATTGTCGTCATTAATTTTGACTCCTTGGTCGGTCGTTAAAAATTGATCAGTACCGTCAGACTTGTTTTTTTCCAAATCTTGAAGTTTTGCATTCTCAAAATTTTCAGAACTTGTGTCTTTTTTTTTCATGATGTTAGTTTTATGTAGGTTTCAACTATGATAAAGGTTGTCATTTTAAAGTAAATTTTAATTATAAAATTTTTATGAAACGTTGTAGGACTTCATTAGTGAAATTTTTAATTTACTATTTTTAATTTAGCTGTAAATTCTTGTAGATAGTGGCTTGCTAGATACAGAGTTAAAAATCTTCGATTAAGAAAAAGATTTTTTTCCAATCATAAATAAATATCTCACTTTTACGAATTGACTAACAAGAATTGAAACGTAGGATTAAGTTTAGCATGAATTTTGTGTTTAGTATAAATTGAAAACCTTTAGAAGAGAGTAAAAAATTAACGATTGTTTACCTTTAATTTATTACTTGAAATAGTACTTTTAAAAGCTAAGCTAAAAGAAAGAAAAAATGTCAGAGAGAATACGTGAAAAGCTAACAATCCTTGCCGATGCTGCAAAATATGATGTGTCTTGCTCATCGAGTGGCAGTAATAGAAAAAATACAAACAAAGGTCTGGGCGATGCAAGCGGTTCGGGAATCTGCCACACTTACACAGAAGACGGACGCTGTGTTTCATTGCTAAAAATTTTACTTACAAATCATTGCATTTTTGACTGCGCCTTCTGTGTATCCCGAAAAAGCAATGATGTCAAGCGCGCAGCATTTACGGTGGAAGAAGTTGTGGAACTGACCATGAGTTTTTACCGTAGAAATTATATTGAAGGTTTGTTTTTAAGTTCTGGAATTTTCAAAAACGCTGACTATACAATGGAACGTTTGGTTAGAATTGCCAAGAAATTGCGTTTGGAAAATAATTTCAATGGTTATATCCACTTAAAAACCATTCCGGGAGCCAGCCAAGAATTATTGACCGAAGCAGGACTTTATGCCGATCGAATGAGTATTAATTTAGAAATGCCCACAGAAGCTGGACTGAAACTTTTGGCGCCTGACAAATCACATGATGATGTGAAAAAACCGCTATCATTTATTAAAGACAGCATCATTCAGTTTAAAGACGAAAAGAAATTGATAAAAAGCACGCCAAAATTTGTTCCGGCTGGGCAAAGTACGCAGATGGTAATTGGCGCAACGCCAGAAACTGACATGGAAATCATGTACAGCGCTAATGAATATTACAAAAATTATGACCTGAAGCGCGTTTATTATTCAGGATATATTCCGATAAGTTATGATGATAGAATGCCGATGATTGGAAGCCAGCCACCATTGTTGCGAGAAAACAGATTGTACCAGACGGATTGGCTGATGCGTTTTTATGGTTTTAATGTACATGAAATTTTAAACGAAAAGAATCCGCATTTGGATGTAGATATTGATCCAAAGTTAAGTTGGGCGTTGCGTAATATGGACCAGTTTCCGATCGATATAAATACTGCTGATTATAAAATGATTTTGCGTGTTCCTGGAATAGGAGTGGGCTCTGCAAAAAAAATTGTTCAGGCTAGAAAGTTTGGAAAATTGCGTGCCGACCAGTTAAAGAAAATCGGAATTGCTTTTAATCGTGCCAAACATTTCATTCGCTACGCGGATAGTATTTTTCAATTAAATACGCCCGAAGCAATGCATATAAAAAATCTAATTTTATCAGAAAGCAATAGCAAGTACTTGAAAATTCCACAAAATCAGCTAACACTTTTTTAAATGACAACTTACATTTTCGATGGAAGTTTTGAAGGATTGCTTACTGCCATTTTTGAGTTTTATGAAAGAAAGCCGGGAACGGTGCAATTAGTCAGTCATGATCATTTTCATCCAAAGCTTTTAGAAGAAACATTTGAAGTGATTAATGATGAAGAAAAGGCAAAGCGCGTTTGGACGGGTTTGAAAAAGAAAATCAGTACTGACTGGCAGATGCGTTTTTACAAAACCTATCTTTCAGAAACAGAAGAAAGTTTCCAGCATTTGTTTGATTTTGCTTGCTATATCTTTGATAATACAAAAGGGGCAGAGGCAAATTATGGACATCCGTCTGTTATTGCCATATCCAAAATGGATAAAAGCGTCAACCGCGAAAAGCACAGGATGAAGGCATTTATAAGGTTTCAAGAAACCGCTGATGGAATATTTTATGCTCCTATAGAACCTGACTACAATGTATTGCCGTTGATTTCTTCTTTTTTTAAAAATAGATACGCCGATCAAAAATGGATTATTTATGATATTAAAAGAAACTATGGATTATTCTATGATTTAATTTCGGTTGAAGAAATAAAACTAGATCAATCTACTCTATTAAGAAGTAATCAATCAGAACTTCCTTCAGAGTTACTTCAAGAAAAACAAGAGCTCTATTCATTATTATGGAATGATTATTTTAAAAGTACTAATATTCCTGCAAGAAAAAACATGAAGTTGCATTTACAACATGTTCCGAAAAGATATTGGAAATACTTAACAGAAAAGAAGTAAAATGTTTAAATAGGTTATATTTTTTTGTAAATTTGTCATATCCCTAAATCTATAACAATGAACAAAAAAATCTTTTTTGCAGGACTATTGTTTTTCAATTTATCTATGTATGGTCAAAGTGCAATTGAACACTATAACGCTGGTATTGCTAGTGATAATATTGAAAATAGGGAAGATGCAATTGTTTCTTATTCTAGAGCGATTGAGTTAAACCCCTCATATACTAAAGCTTATGAAAACAGAGGATTTGACCGTCTTTCAGTTGGCGATCCAATGGGAGCTGTAACTGACTTAACTAAAGCAATTTCATTAGATACAAAGCTTGAGGATGCTTATTATTATAGAGGAAATGCAAAATATGACCTTGGCGATTACCGAGGAGCCATTTTGGATTATAATATTTCTATCTCTCTAAAACCTGACCAGGCCGGAAAATTTTATAATCGTGGTTTGGCAAAATACCGTATTGAGGATTTTAAAGGAGCAATCGCAGATTATAACAAGTCAATAACATTGCAAGCCGATTATGCTGCAACATATTATAATAGAGGAGTTGCAAGATTAAAACTTAATGATAAAAAAGGAGCCTGCCTTGACTGGAGTAAAGCTGGTGAATTAGGAGACAAAGAAGCCTATGCTTTGATAAAAAATAATTGTCAATAAGTTTTCCCCTTATTATTTTAAACAAAAAAGCCTGCTCATGAGCAGGCTTTTTAATTGACCAATTTATTATTATTCTAAAATGATAGAAACTCTTCTTGCAAGATCTAAACCAATTTTTGTATTCGTTGGATAGTCAGTGTCAACACCTTCACCAGAAATTTTAATTCTTCCAGCGTCAATATTGCTTGCTCTAATTATATCATATAGTTTTTCTGCTCTTCTTTGAGAAAGATCTTTATTAGATTTTTCATTTCCACGAACATCAGCAAAACCTTTTAGAGTTACTTTTGCATCTGGATAGCTTCTCAAGAATTTGATAATGTAGTAAACATTATTTGTAGAACCACTATTTGGCATATCTTGGTTAACGTCATAGAATACATTTACATATCCTTTTTCAATTAGCATTTTGATAGCGTCTTCTTTACTTACAATAACTGAAGTTGTACCATTTATACCGTCTTTATTAGGTTCCAATTCGTCTGGTATTCCATTTTTGTTAACATCGATGAATCTTCCTAATTTATCAGTTATTAAACCAGCAGGAGTATTGTTTTGAAGGTCTAAAGCATCGATTACACCATCTCTGTCAGTATCTTGTAGATTTTTTTCAAGATCAGCTAATCTCTTTTCAGTACCATCATCTTTTTTATCTACTTCAGGAATAAACCAGTCAGCATGTTTTTGTTTTTTACCAAGATAAACAGTAACACCAACAGAGGTATTGTACATCATACCAGAAAGGTTATCTGCTTCTGCTGAATAATTTCCATCCCAATTAAAGTGCTGACGAACATTGCTGATTACAGTAAAATCACCTGTTAGAACAAGCCAGTCTGTTACTCTAAATTGTGGAGTAAGACCAACCATGATTCCACCATTATCTTCAGTTACACCTTTATTAAGACCAGTTTGTGGTTTTAACTGTGAAACCTGAACACCCGCGTGGGCAAGAAGGTTTAACCTACCTGTAAAAGTTTCAAATCTCATAATTCTACCTAAGTTAGCAACACCTTGAAGACCCAAACGGTATTGGTGCGTTTCGAAAGGTAATGAACCACTTCCAGATTGGCTTTCGATGATATCGTAAGCTCCGTCTAATTTCAAACCAAAAAGGTTTGAAAACATATATCTAACGCCCAAATCGAAATGGTCAACACCAGAAAAGTTAAAATAATTTGACGGATCAGATGAATAGTAGCCAGTTGAATAAGGCCTTACGGCCTTATTCTGTCCAGCATTCAATTCAACCGACCAACGATTATATAACCCATCTTCATTTAGTTTTTCCTCTTTCGAGTTTTCTTTGTCTTGGGCAAATACTGCATTTCCTGAAGCAATCAATGCAATTAATATTAGTGTTTTTTTCATATGTGTATGAATCAATCTCACAATGTGACGAGATTATTTTTGATTAATTAATTTTTGTGTGGCTACAGATCCGTTTTCTAATTTTATTTTCACAACATAAATTCCTTCTGCGTTATAGAATGCTTTTGAAGAAGTTTTTTCATTATTAACAGCATAAGAAATAATTTTTCTTCCTGTGATGTCATAAATTTCTATTGCTGTCATTCCAAGAGAAGAAGTAACTGTAAATGTTTGATTTTTGATCATTGCATTAACAGTTGCATTTTTAAAATCAGGATTGCTTAAGGCGCCATTGCGGTAAACCACCTCAAAACGATTGTTAGCAATTAACTCATTTGAAGTAAACGTATATGCACCGTTTGCAAAATCATGGTAGATTTGTAAAGCTTTGTCATGTAAAAAGGCAGTCGCTTCGCCAGTATTGAATTTTCCTTCTTTCTCTTCAATATTTATTGTATAAGTTTGAGAGTCGGTAGTTGTTTGAGAAATACCAAGTGGCACTACGTCAGTATCAAAGAATAATGGACGTCCGTTGATAGCTAATTTCATTCCTTCTGGTTGAATTAAGCTATACAACTGTGATGTACTTGCTGAATTTCTTGCAGCATCATACAATCTGTCGTATCCAACTGTTGCTCCATCAATATAAGCGATAAGTATTTGGCTATAAATTCCTTCTTTAGTCATTGTAAGCTTGAAACGATCTTTAACAACATCTTGAGATGTATTTCCAGTACGGAAGAAGTTATTGTTTCCATCAGTTAAACGCATACAGTTTGTAAATGTAACTGTACCTGAACTAACTAGAGATTTTACCATAAATCCTTGTCCTGAAGCAATTTTACCTGCAATTTTTGGAGTAGTTCCATTTGGACTAACTTCACCTGCAGCGTTATAAACTGAATAATCAGCTTGAGTATAAGAAGTTACAGTACTGCTGCTTCCTGATGATGTAGCTGCTGTCCAAAGATATACTGCTCCATCAATAGCTGTGTTCTCTAGTAAAAACTTATCAACGTTGATAGAAGAAGGATATGGATTTGCTAATAAATTATAGCTTGTTTTGCTTCCTGGGTTTGAAGTATTATTTACAATACTAACACTATTGTTACCGTTATTTGCAGTTCCTGTAAATTTCAAGTTAATAGTTTCAGTTGCTGCTTGAGTTGTAAATGGAGCTTGCTCTTTAACTCTGGTAATAAAACCTCTACCAACTTCGGTTGAAGGCATATCTACCCAACCTCCGCCTAATCCAGAAGAATATTTGTACACGATATCAAAAGCACCTGCAGTTCCTTGACCTGTAGCAATTGCGTTGGCAAGCATAGGTTTGATATCTTGAGAAATTGGCGTTCCCCAATAAATATAGTCAAATCTTCTTGTCTGGCGCGTAGTTTTAGTCAATTCAATTGATGGAGCAGCTGATGCACCATTTCTTTGAACTAAACTGGCTTGGCTTGACATGATTACTTTTCCAGAACCAGTTGCACCGTTTACGATTTCCAGCAATTGTCCGTCAGCTAAAGTTACATTCGCATTCAATGTTAGTGAATTACAAGATAAATTTCCGGAATAAGCACCTGAAATAATTACTGGATCTGCTAGGGTAGGAGTGCTTGGAGACCAAGAAGCACCATTCCAAGTTTTTGTTGTACCACTAGATGTTATCAAGTCTGTACAAGCTTCAACTTTTTTACCTAAAGCAAATGCTGTATAAGTACTCAAAGTTACATTTGTTGTCGATGTAATAGAGCCTGAGGCAAAAGTGCTTGTTCCACCTAAAATAGACGTTACATCATAAGCTGAATTAATAATTTCCCAATTAGACCCATTCCATCCAAGGATAGTTAAATTGGCAAGTGCTCCGTCAGTTAATGCAGTAATACTGCTGGCCGCTCTCCATGTTAATGAAATTCTTGAAGCTGCTCCTTTAATCATCCAATACTCGATTGTTGATACTTTTGTCGCACCTGTGCCTAAAGTTATTCCAACGGCTGATGGATTTGCAGCATAATATGCCGCGTCCACACCTGTTGCCAAACTTGGAATTGCCGCTGCCGGAGCATACACAGTACCACTTCCGATAGGAAAGATAAATTGAGCTGTTCCATAGGTTCTCACATATCCATTGACATTATGAGAATTTCCAACGCCGCTTGTAGTAGTTCCTGATGCAAATGACATTACTCCATATGTTGAAGCAGTTTTTGTTGTTTGTGATGTTGCAGGACTACTGCCAAAATTGTAATCTCCAGACGCAACATAAAAGTTAGAGTTGTCGCTTACAAAAATGGAACTATTATTCTGTACTTGAGCAGTACAGATTCCGTAACCAAATAAGGCTAAAGCCGTCATATATCCTTTATTAGGAAAAAGCCTTTTGTTGGATTTTAAAGTATTTGTTTTCAAATGGAAAATATTTAAGTTTATAAAGGGATTATTTATGATATTTCACCGTAAGCTATTGCTTCCGTTTGCCGTCATTCGCTTCTTTAAAATTAATTAGCCATTTTTTCATTATTCTTCTTCACTAATAAGAAGCCAGCAATTACAATTGCACTAATAAATAGTACAATTAAATAGGTATCTATTGCAACACCAGGTGGCTGTTCTGGACCTTCATCTTGTTTAAATGGAAGCCTTGAATGTGTGTTGGCATTTGCAATAACTGTTGCAAAAAAAGTAGCTCCAAGCATTACTTTTCCAATGATTTTTGATTTGTTGATTTTCATGTGCTAAATTGAATTTATGTTCCCAAAATTTTATACTTATAACTATACGTTTAAAGCTTTAAAAAAAACTTACGGATTTACTCGTATATTTTTTTGTGAATTTATAGCTATTCAAAACGTATTTTTAAGTTTGGATCACTATAATTCTGATATTGAACAAATAATCGATGTAATGCATGTTTTTATAGACGAACTGCATTTTGTCAAAAAAAAAGTAGCAATTTTTGATGGGTGCTTCATCTTAAAAACAACCATATTGTAATTAATTACCTACACGATTTTTCTAATTTTTAAGAATTTAGCTTTAGAAATCAAAAAAACAATCTTAAATTCACCTTACTTATCATTTTTTTGTTGCGGTTTGTTAAATTTTTTTTTTTCTTTCTTTTGCATTTTACAAGATTCAATAACAATAAATAGCATTGCATATTTATATTTTAGTAACATCTGTAAATCGCCAAAAAACAAGTGAATAGCTTTTTCCACATTTTTGTTGCGCTTAACAATCCAAACTTATTTTATGATCTTAACTTTTCTTATAAAATGCCACTAAATACTTGTACATTTGCACAATTGAAATTTATATAATGATAGAGATAGGCAAATACAATACACTTACAATTGACCGTGATACGCAGGTCGGACTTTTCTTGACTGACGGAAAAGACGATGTACTGCTTCCAAATAAATATGTTCCTAAAGTTTTTGAAATAGGAGAAGAGATTACAGTTTTCGTATATCTTGACCATGAAGAAAGACCAGTTGCGACAACACTTGAGCCTTATATTTTGTTAAACGAATTTGCTCTTTTGAGAGTAAATTATACCAATAATATTGGCGCTTTTATGGACTGGGGAATGGAAAAAGACATTTTGGTTCCGTTTAAAGAGCAGGCGCGCCCAATGGAAAAAGGCAAGCGCTACCTGATTTATCTTTATATGGACGAAAAAACCAACCGACTTGTGGCTTCAAGCAAGACAAATCAGTTTTTGAGCAATGAGAATTTGACGCTTGAAGTGGGCGAAGAGGTAGATCTTATCGTTTCACACATAACTGATTTGGGAATCAACGTCATTATCAATGAAAAGCACAAGGGCTTGGTTTATAAGGATGAGGTTTATGACGAACGAATCAGAACTGGCGATAGAACTCACGGTTTTATTAAGACTATTCGTCCTGATGGAAAAATTGACGTGAGTTTACAGAAGCTTGGTTTTGAAAATATCGAGCCAAATGCTGAAAAGATTTTAGACGAACTTCGTGCTAACAGAGGTTTTTTAAGATTAAATGACAACAGTCATCCTGAAGATATCAAGACGGTTTTGAAGATGAGCAAAAAAACATTCAAAAAAGCTATCGGAACGCTTTACAAGCAAAAACTGATCGAACTTAAAGACGACGGAATTTATCTCATCAAAGAAAATTAAAAATAAAAAAATGCTTTTCGTAAATGAAAAGCATTTTTTTTATTTCGGAAATTCCTCCGGAGCAGGTTCTCTATAAATTACAGAAGAAATGCTTCCCATGAAAGCTTCAAGCGCTTGCAATTCTTCTTCGTTCAAATCTAATCGGTGCAAAAGTGGCGAATTAACAGGAAATAAAGGATCGTCCTTCTGTTCAGGTTTTCGCTTTTGGTTGGGCATTCCAATATTATACATATTAAGGACACCTCGAATTTCAGGAAAAAGTCCGTTGTGCATGTACGGCCCGGTTTTGGTCACTTCTCGCAAAGAAGGCGTTTTAAATTTGCCAATATCTTCAGCCTTTTTAGTAACGTTATAGCGTCCTAAATCTTCATATTTCCTGCCATAATACGTCATTCCGACGTTATGAAACTGATCGTCAGAAAACAACGCAGAATTGTGGCAATTGATACATCTTGCTTTTGTTCTAAATAAATGGAGTCCTAAAATTTCTTTATTCGTAAGCTTTGTACTGTCGCCTTCAATAAATCGATCAAAACGACTTTTTCTGCTGAAAATAGTTCTTTCAAAAGTAGCGATTGCCTTTAAAATTCGGTCTTGGTCGATTTTTTTATCGCCAAAAGCTTCTTCGAAAAGTTGCTCATAACCTTTGATTTTCTTGATATTTGTCACGGCAATATCCATGTGGCTGTTCATTTCGCGCGTGTCTTCAATTGGAAATTTAGCCTGTTCTTCTAAAGTTGCGGCGCGTCCGTCCCAAAAAAATATTTTTGAAAAAGCGACGTTGATAATCGGTTTTGAATTTCGAATTCCGGGAACGCGGTCATGTCCATTGGATACTCTTTTTCCGTCCCCCCAGCCTAATTCGGGATCATGGCACGAAGCACAAGCAATTTGTCCAGAACTGGAAAGTCTAGGATCAAAAAACAAAACTTTGCCCAATTCTCGCTTGGTTTCAGAAAACGGATTGTCTTTTGGAAATTCAGGTTTTGGCAGTACACCAAGTTCTTGAAAGTTAACGACAGTTTCATCTAAAAGCGGTTTTGGCCACTTTGATTTATCACCACTGCTGTATAATTTTTTTAATTCTGACAAGGAATAATATGTTTCGTCAGAAGGAATGTAATTTTGCCAAGAAGCCAAACTTAGGAACAAAATTAAAATAAGTATAAATCCGTAAGTGTTTTTCATCTGCATTTTACCAGTTTTCAAAATCGGGGAATTTTTGCAAAATTACCGAAACGCACTGGTTTTGTCTAATAGTTTATAGAAATTCCTGCGTTAAAATAAGTGCTGTATTTTGAATCAAACGCATTCACATAATCCAAATATTTTTTATCCAAAGCAATCAAGGTAGCATAATTAGCAAAAATACGAAGCGTTCTTTTCTTTGGAAGCGAAATGTAATGTTGTACCAAGAATTTTGACTGCAATTTTGAAGTCACATCAAATCCATGGTCTGGAAAAATCACATTGTTTACAAAAGAATTATCTGTCGTCAGAGGCATGTAATTCAGGCTCTCGTCCAAAGCTGTGTAATGGCTCAAAGACAATTGAAGGTTCAGGCGGTTTTTTTCCAAAGCCAAAATATCTCTGTTGAAAACAGCTTCAACTTCAATGGAATTCAACTTTTTTTCGATGCTTCCCAATAAATCTACATATTTATGTTGGGCATAAGTGGCTCCGATTTCAAAGCTGTAAAGCACGCGATTGTCTTCCTTTTTAATCAAACCGCCACCAAAAGAAATCTTTTCTAAATTCATTCTATAATTTTGGCCCTGCTCAATTACAGAGAAATTATCGCCCTGATTTTTGAAATAAGTGGCATATAATTTATAATCTAAAGTCTTT
>Ga0247817_10000720_pt1 | contig 17666 bp, 14 predicted proteins | sample UWRJL212509R1_FD_178010 | JGI IMG/M metagenome (GOLD analysis project Ga0247817, IMG submission 178010) | Plant litter microbial communities from Arlington Agricultural Research Station in Wisconsin, United States - UWRJ-L212-509R-1 | ecosystem: Environmental > Terrestrial > Plant litter >...
TATTGTAAAATTCTGAGCGTGATCTGTAAGTATTATTGCCGTTTTTGGTGCTTTGGGATAAAATCCCAATTGGTTTAGCCGAATACTATCTGATGCGGCTAAGCTAGATTGAGCTTTTGCAAATGCTACCGTAAATATGCATGTACCAAGTAACACACCCGCAAATAATTTAAATTGATTTATTATCATGATTTTATTAAGGTTGTACTAATATACTAAGGCAAATCCAGAGTCGGTGTAGTTTTAATTTTAAATCAAATTGCCGTTTGGCCTATAACTTTATATAGGTAGTAATAGCCTATAGCGGCAATTAAACTTATCCCGCCAAGCATCCACCATAGTAAAGTAAAGCCTCCGTAGGCAATTACACTACTTCCAAAAAACGGCGCAATTATTTGCGCTGCCGACCATGACATGCTGTATAACGCAGCGTATTCGCCACGGTTGTGTGGGGTCGTTCGGCTGATCCAGAATGAATTCATAAAAGGCAGGGCGAACATTTCGCTAAAAGTAACCAGTATCACAACAAATATTGCAGTTGCTTCTACCGGTGGCAACAGGTTGAGCAAGACATAGGCAATGCCTCCTAAAGCAACCCCGCCAATTATGTAGATCAATTTGTGGCGCCTGCCCTCTATTTTGTGTATCATAACCATTTCAAGCACCACAATCAATAAGCCGTTCAGCGCCATCAGGACACCGATAAATCGCTCTGTAAAATGCCATTCTATTTTAAAAAATACAGGCTGCATTATCATAAACTGATAAAAACAGATGGCAAATAGCGTAGCCAGTATAATGAATGTTAGGTAAATTTTGTCTTTATAGGCTGATGTTTTGATAACAGCGGTATCCGGCTTTTTAATGGTTTTGGCAACAGCGGCACGTGGCATTAGCAGCAACAATAACACCCCTGCCAATATATTTGTGCACCCATCAACCCAAAACAATAAATGATAGTTGACAGATGCCAAAAAACCACCCAGCCCACCTCCAACTGCCCAACCCAGATTTATTGCCAAACGATTTAAAGAATAAGAGCGCGTTTTATTAGCATCACTACTGTAATGCGCTATTGCGGCAGAATTTGCCGGGCGAAAAGACTCATTACAAAGGCTTAACACAAACGTACCAATTGCCAAAATGGTAAAGCTTTGCAGAAAGCCTATTGCCATGAAAAACAAGCCCCCGCTTAATAATGCGCCTACCTGCATATCATAGAAGCCAATTTTATCAACAAGTTTTCCGCCTGCAAAAGCTCCAACTAAGGCGCCCAAACCAAATAATGCCATAATAACACCGGCCTGTACAATGCTAAAATGCAGTTGTTGAATGCAGTAGATACTCATAAACGGCACCACCATAGTGCCACTACGGTTAATAAGCATTACTACGCTCAAATACCAACTATTGCGAGATAGGCCGCTGTAAGCTTCTTTATAAAGTTGCGCGATTGAAGAAAGCATGGTGAATAAAATTATTAATAAACAAAAAAGGCGATAGGTAACCCATCGCCTTTAATTATAATAAGGATAAACCTAATCATTGTCAATGGGTAGCTGCGTGGTTCTGTTACGCAGCCAATGGTCAGCAATAACCAGCGCGGCCATAGCCTCAACAATAGGGACAGCACGCGGTACCACACAAGGATCATGACGGCCCTTGCCTGAAATTTCTGCCGCATCGCCCGCGGCGTTAATAGTAGCCTGGTTGTGCATAATAGTTGCAACCGGTTTAAAGGCAACTTTAAAGTCGATAGGCATGCCGTTGCTTATGCCGCCCTGGATACCGCCGGAGTAATTAGAGATAGTTTTAACCTCGCCGGCTGCATTTTTAACAAACACATCATTATGCTCAGAGCCGCGCATTTCGCTGCCCTCAAAGCCCGAGCCGAACTCAAAACCATGCACCGCGTTAATGCTCAGCATAGCTTTACCTAGGTCAGCATGCAGTTTATCAAAAACAGGATCGCCCAAACCTACCGGGCAATTTAGTATGTGGCAGCTTACTTTGCCGCCAACGGTATCGCCATCTTTGCGTACTGAGTCGATAAACTCAATCATTTCGGTAGCTGTTGCAGGGTCGGCACAACGAACGATGTTTTTTTCGCGTTCGGCTATAAATTCATTGGCGCTTTGTATTTCTACATTCGGCGCGTTTATTTTACCAACACTGCTTACATGGGCTACAATCTCAATGCCCTGTGTTTTTAATAACAACTTAGCCAGGGCGCCTGCTGCAACCCGCGCCGCAGTTTCGCGGGCAGATGAACGGCCACCACCGCGATGATCGCGGATGCCATATTTGGTATGGTAAGTATAATCTGCATGCGAAGGGCGGAAAACATCCGTGTTATGGCTATAATCTTTTGAGCGCTGATCTTCGTTAGGTATCAGCATCATTATAGGTGTTCCGGTAGTTTTACCTTCAAACACGCCAGAAAGTATACGAACTGTATCGCTCTCTTTGCGCTGGGTGGTAATTTTAGACTGGCCCGGCTTGCGCTTATCCAGTTCGCCCTGAATATAATCCAGATCCACATCCAGCATAGACGGGCAGCCGTCAATTATTACGCCGATAGCTTCGCCATGCGATTCGCCAAATGTTGTTATCCTGAATAATTGCCCGAAGGAATTGCCTGCCATATGTTTTTAGATGTGCAGATGTGCAGATGTGCACATGTGCAGATTATTTAGTTTTGTCATTGCGAGGCACGAAGCAATCGCGAACTTTGCTTCGTGCGATTGCTTCGTACCTCGCAATGACAGTTTATTTAAAACCCTTTACCTTTCGCCTTTAACCTTTTACCTCTTCTAAAACAAACCCCACCTTTTCCAGATCTGTCCAGAATGCCGGATATGATTTTTCAACTACCTGGGCATCTTCAATTTCCAGTTGCGGTATCAGCAAAGCCAAAGGCGCAAAAGCCATAGCCATGCGATGGTCATCATACGTATTGATGAACATGCGCTCCGGAATAAATTTGCCGCTGCAATCAACGGTGTAATGCTCATTATCCTCAATCACCTTAACGCCCATTTTTGCCAGTTCGTTTTGTAGAGCGGCAACACGGTCGGTTTCTTTGATTTTTAAAGTTTCCAGCCCTGTAAAGGTTGCTTCGTGACCTAACGCTGCACAAACAACGATGACAGTTTGTGCAAGGTCAGGGCATTTCTTCATATCAAACAGTTTTTTGCTGATGGGTTTAGCTTCCTTTTTAAGTAAGACGCCACCATCTTTAAACTGCGAGGTAATACCAAAGTTGGCCATTATCTCGGTAATAACACTATCGCCCTGAAGGCTATAAGCTGTTAGCCCGGTTAAGAATAACTCAGCTTCATCAGCCAATGCTGCTATAGAAAACCAGTAAGATGCCGCGCTCCAATCCGGTTCAACCGGAAGGGAGGTGTTGTTAAACTCTTGGTGTGCAATGCTTATCACATTTCCGTCCCAGTTATGTTTTATACCTGCCTGCTCTAACATAGCAAGGGTCATCTCAACATATGGGCGCGATGTTAAGTCACCTTCAATATGCAGCTCTAAACCTTGCGGCAATTTGGCGGCTATCAGCAGCAGCGCAGTAATGTACTGGCTGCTGATATTGCCTTTTATGCTGATGCGGTTAGTTTTTTGCTCCAGATTACCTTTTATGTGGATAGGAGGGTAACCCTCGTTTTCTACATAATCTATTTCTGCTCCCAACTCGCGCAAAGCATCAACCAAAATGCCAATAGGGCGTTGTTTCATGCGGCTGCTGCCGGTTAAAATAACTTCTTCGGGCTGCAAAGTATAATAGGCAGTTAAGAAGCGCATTGCTGTACCTGCGGGACCGATATTTACAGTGGCGAGTGGCGTGTGCTGAGTGGCGATTGTTAAGTCATTTTCACCAACACTTTCCGACTTTTCGACTTCCGGACTTTCCGACTTCAAAATACCGTTCAACAGTACCGTATCCGCCGCGTCCGAAACGTTTTGCACCTTTACTTTACCATTGCTCAGCGCCTCAATAATAAGCGCGCGGTTGCACTCGCTTTTTGAGCCGGTAAGATTAACGGTGCCGTTCGCGGTTTTATCCGGTTTTGAAAGCAGAATATTAGGACTCATTGATTAAGCGTGTGTAAGTTTTTCTGCCTGCTGACCAGCTTTGTCTTTATTCATTATCTCGGTCTGTCTGCGGATAGATTCGTTGTGGATCAGCTCTAAAAATTTCTCAGTAAACTCTTCGCTTAATTTTAAAGCTTTACCGTAGTTGATAGCTTTTTGCAAGATCTCGTCCCAACGGTTAACCTGTAAAATAGTGATATTGTTATCGCGTTTGTAAGTGCCAATTTCTTCCGCGATTTTCATACGCTCAGCAATTTTTTGGATCAACAGATCATCTATTTTATCAATGTTGTTGCGCAGATCATGCAATTTATCTTTAACAACAGCATCACCTACTTCTGGTTTACGCAATACCAAACGATCGATAAGATCAGCCAAAGCAGCAGGAGTTACCTGTTGTTTAGCATCAGTCCAGGCAACGCTTGGATCAATGTGCGATTCGATGATCAAACCTTGCATATCCAGATCCAGCGCTTTTTGTGATACATAACCTATCAGATCGCGGTTGCCTGTAATATGGCTTGGGTCGCAAATAATAGGTAAGTGTGGAGCCAAGGTTTTTAAATGGATAGCTATATCCCACATTGGCTCATTACGGAACGCTGATTTTTCGTATGATGAAAACCCACGGTGAATAGCGGCTAATTTGGTAATGCCTGCATTATTAATACGCTCAATAGCACCAATCCATAAAGAAATATCAGGGTTTACCGGGTTTTTAACCAATACAGGCACATCAACACCTTTTAAGGCGTCGGCAATTTCCTGCACGGTAAAAGGGTTAGCGGTTGAGCGTGCGCCTACCCATAAAATATCAACACCAGCAGCTAAAGCTTCTTCAACGTGTTTAGCAGTAGCAACTTCAACAGCGGTAGGCAAGCCGGTTTCTGCTTTAGCGCGTTTTAACCATTCCAGGCCAATGCTGCCAATACCTTCAAACTCACCCGGACGGGTACGTGGTTTCCAGATACCTGCACGTAAAGCGGTAACTTTACCTGTGCTTTTTAATAAATGGGCAGTTGCTACCAACTGATCTTCTGTTTCGGCGCTGCAAGGGCCTGCAATTAAAAATGGTTCATTAACCGCCGTTATCCATGAGCTTAGCGGCTGTATGTTTAAATTAAGTTTCATCGTTTTAATTTGGTTGCGAATGTCTGTAAATCTGTTTTATTTATCTAGTTTTTTTATACTTATATACTTGCGTGCAGGTTTTTCTGCTTTTGGCGTGCTAACGGCTTTCTCACCTTCTTCCTCGTAGCGGGGATATTCGCCCAGGATGTTAAAATTGTGGGTATACTTAAGCACTTGTTTAACGGCAGCATCATATTGCTTGCTATCATCCCACTCCACATCAACATAAAAATTATATTCATGGTGTTTGCCTAACACGGGCATTGATTGTATTTTGCTCATGTTAACACCCAAATCGGCAAAAATATTAAGCACTTTGGCTAAAGCACCCACCTGATTACTCACCTGGAAGCATAGCGATGCCTTATTTGGCGTTTGCTTGGTAACATTGTCATGTGTGGTCAGGATCAGAAAACGTGTGTAATTCTTTTTGTTTGATTCTATACGGCGCTCCATAATATCCAGTCCGTATAAACGGGCGGCTAAAATGTTGGCTATGGCAACAGTATCTGTAAGCTGCTCATCGCGTATGCGTTTGGCGCATGCGGCAGTATCGCTGCTCTCTACAACTTTAAGGTGCGGGTATTCATCTAAAAAGTCGTTACACTGGCGTATAGCCATTGGGTGCGAGGTAACATATTTTATTTGGTCGAAAGTTACGCCCGGTAGCGCCATTAAATGCAGCTGGATAGGCAAGTAAACCTCGCCAACTACCGGAAAATTATAACCCAAAAGCAAAGAGTAGTTAGGTAGAATACTACCGGCAATGCTGTTCTCAATGGCCATAACAATATAGTCTGCCTCTTTATTTTCAAGCGCCAAAAAGGTTTGCTTGAAAGAGTCGCATTCAATGGTCTCAATGTTTTCGCCAAAATATTCAAATGCAGCCTGCTCGTGGAACGATGCTTTTATTCCTTGTATAGCTACTCTTGGTTTATCTTTTTTCATAAATGGTATTAAAGCAAAAAATCCCGGCTTTCTGGGCCGGGACTTTTCAATTTCTTGTTATATGTTTAGTGCATATTAGTCCCGGCTTGTACTGGTAAAGTAAAAGTAGTAGCCATAAAAATATGCGTTGTTAAATTTCATTGTTGTTTTTTTATTACGATGCGAATATACAGTAAAAAAGGATATGTCAATAGAAAATTTTTATTTTTTCTAAAATAATCTACTAAACAAAATTTTATTTGGTGATTTAGGTAGTTGGCAGTTATTAGTACGCAGTTTGCGGTTCCAGTTGGGCAGTTTTTAGTACGACTGTGCAGTTTGCAATAGTTTTGATTTACAGTTGTTATATAACAGGTAAACTTAAACCTACCTGCAAACTGCCAACTCAAAACTGCAAACTGAACAAACAACTACAAAAGCCTGACCAATGCCTATTGATGAGCACCGCAATAAAGCTTACTTTTGTTTGCAATTTTTATAATCTGATGTCTGAAAATATAGAACACGTTAAATGCCTTATTATAGGTTCTGGTCCTGCGGGTTACACCGCGGCAATATATGCGTCGCGCGCCGACCTTAAACCTGTTATGTATACAGGGATGCTTGCCGGCGGCCAACTTACCCAAACTACTGATGTAGAGAACTTCCCTGGTTACCCTACGGGAATAATGGGCCCCGAGATGATGGAAGATTTTCGTAAACAAGCTGAGCGTTTGGGCACTGAGATTCGCTACGGCTATGTAAGCTCTGTTGATTTTTCGAGCCTGCCGCACAAAGTTGTTGTTGATGAAGTTAAGACAATTACTGCTGATACGGTAATTATATCAACAGGCGCATCAGCTAAATGGCTGGGTTTAGAGTCTGAACAAAAATACAGCGGCTTCGGCGTATCTGCTTGTGCGGTATGCGATGGTTTCTTTTTTAAAGGACAGGACGTGGCTATAGTAGGAGCAGGCGATACAGCGGCTGAAGAAGCTACTTATCTGGCAAAGTTATGCCGTAAGGTTTACATGATAGTTAGGAGAGACGAATTCAGAGCGTCAAAAGCCATGGTACACCGTGTGTTGAATACCAAGAATATCGAGCTGCTATATAACACAGAAACACAAGAGATTTTAGGCGATGGGCAAAGTGTTAATGCCGTTAGGGTTTTAAATAACAAAACTGCTGAGGAAAGGGTGCTTGATATTACAGGCTTCTTTGTAGCTATTGGTCACCAACCTAATACAGAAATATTCAAGGATTACATCCACATGGACGAGACCGGCTATATAAAAACCCATCCAGGTTCAACCGAAACTAACGTTGAAGGCGTATTTTGCTGCGGCGATGCGCAGGATCACATTTACCGTCAGGCTGTTACCGCTGCAGGTACAGGCTGTATGGCTGCAATTGATGCAGAGCGTTACCTGGCTGCAAAAGAGCATGTTGTAACGGCGTAAGTAAAGAATCAAGAGAAATATATAGAAAGGCATTTGCTTACGCAGATGCCTTTTTTGTTGCTGCTATTTTGCAAGAACTAACTGAACTTTACCGTATCTAAGCCGCTGATAGATCCAGGTATTGATCAGTAAAAGCCCCATACCGTAAAAAACGTCTTCTATGGGTATAGTCAATATCCTCGGACCGATAATATGATCTGAGCTATACCAAACTACAGGAGCATCCAAACCTGTACCGGTAAGCAAACCATTCACTATTAAAAATGGAATAAGCAGTATAAGGTATATAACGTAGAATCTACCTAGCCAAGGCACTTTACTGTAATTAGCAGCTAATATTAAAACTGCCAATAACCCAAAGGCAGATGCTGTATAGTAATTGTTATGATATATTGCCGCTATAACAACACACAACCCGATCAGTGCGTAGCTTATATAATTTAATCGCTTTGAAAGCACATCGGCAGGAATAACCCTGCTCAAACAGTCGAACGTAAAAACGCATGCGTATGGGATACAAATAAAGAAAAGTATTTCCTCTATCGGCATATAGCTAACATGTATACCGGTTATGTAGGCAGGATTAAACCCCCATATACCCATGCTGGTAAACCAGCTATCCCACAGCAAATAAAACATAGCTGTAATAGCTATGGCCGGAAGCAATGCGTACCAATGCTTGTATAACCCGCTACGCGGATGAAATGATACTAGTAAGGGAACAGATATACTGAACAAGTCTATCAGCAAATAGGTGTACTTCGTCATCAGGCGTTTTTTTGCTCTTTAAAGTACTTGCGCGGTACCCAAAGCATTCCAAAACATTCGCCATGCTCTTTATCCAGGTGTTTATGGTGTCTTTTATGGGCCCTGCGTATACCTAACAGGTAAGGATTTTTGGTATTGCGCAACCACTTTACACGCTGATGGATAAATATATCGTGCACAAAAAAATAGCAGAAGCCGTACAGCGTTATACCCAGACCAATGTAAAAAGCATAAGTAGCAGAAGTGTATAAACCGATAGCTAAGCAGGCAATACCAGGCGTAGCAAAAATCAGGAAGAACGCATCGTTATGCTCCAAAAAGCCATAGTGTTCTTTGTGGTGATGATCTGCGTGTAGGCCCCAAAGCGAACCATGCATCAGGTACTTATGCGCAAGCCAGGCTACCGCTTCCATTGCTACGAATGAGCCAACTACAATTAAAATATTAAAAATAACCAACCACATATTTTCTAATAGATCAATGTTTTAAGCATATTTTAAACCACTCGCTGTAATCACCCGGATTAATGATCAAATCGTCTTCCAGATCGTTCCGGCTAATATACTTAAACGATGATACCTCACTGGGGTCAGGGTTTGGTATTTCATTACTCATCCCCATAAAAACATGGTCGTACTCATGTTCTACAAGTCCGTGATCTAATTCAGCACGATATTTAAAGCTAAACCAGTAAGCCAGCTTACAGTCCAGTCCCATTTCTTCTTTAAGGCGTCTGTTGGCAGCAGCCAGCATGGTTTCGCCAGGGCGGGGGTGGCTGCAGCAGGTATTGCTCCATTTACCTCCTGAATGATATTTTTCTTCTGCCCTTTGCTGCAGCAGATAATCTCCATTTTCATTAAAAACAAATACAGAAATAGCTCTGTGTAATGTGCCGGTACGGTGCGCTTCCATTTTTTCCATCACACCTAACTCCACATCCATATCGTTTACTAATATTACGCTTTCCATTTTTAATAGGGATTTTTAAATGGCTCTAATTATATCCAGTTTAATTTATATTTAAGTAGCGTATCAAATAACAACGCAATTTTGCGCCTATTAGATATGCGAAACCTTGTAGAAAATACGTTACATGCGCCTGCCAGTTTAATTTTTTCAAATAATTTTTGATAATACCGATAGGCCAGGAACACTCCCCGCCGCGAAGAACCCGGCAACTGGCGTATGCCTTTTAAAGCTTCCTGTAGATCGGCCTCTATATCCAGTTCAATTTTCCTTTTATCGGTTTCAGTAAACTGGGCAAGGTCAACGCCCGGGAAATAGGTCCTGTTTAATTGTAAGTAATCGGCGCCGATGTCTCGCAAGAAATTGATCTTTTGAAAAGCCGCGCCAAGTTTCATTGCGCTTGGCTTTAGTTCTTCATAACGTTGTTTATCACCACCTGTAAAAACGCACAGGCACATCAAACCCACCACCTCTGCAGATCCAAGGATGTATTCGTTATATTTTTCGGGAGTATAGTCTTGCTTGTACAGGTCCATTTCCATGCTATAAAGAAACTTATTTATCAAGTCGTGATCTATACTATAATTGTGTACAGTTTGCTGAAAAGAATTAAGAATAGGGTTTAAACTTATGCCATCAGCAATTGCTTTAAAGCAATCCTTTTTAAACTCATCAAGCAGTAATTTTTTATCAAAATCATGAAAGCTGTCTACTATTTCATCGGCCAGACGAACAAAGCCGTAGATAGCATAGATAGGATTATGCAGTTGCTTATCAAGAAATTGGATCCCTAAGGAAAAACTGGTGCTGTACCGCCTTGTGGTAAGTTTACTACATTCGGCTGATAGCTGGTCGAATTTAACTTTCATAGGCTTGGTTTTTCAGGTATTTTAATAATTGGTTAGACGCTACATTGCCAGAAATGATAGCGGGTGGCACCCCCGGACCGGGAACGGTTAAGTGGCCGCCAAAAAACAGGTTCTGCACTTTTTTATTAGGTATAGACGGTTTGAGCAGAGCAGTTTGTTTCAGCGTGTTGGCTAAACCATAGGCGTTACCACCAAAGGCGTTGTAATCTGCTTTAAAATCTGCAATGCAATAACTTTTTTTATAGTCAATTTCATTGCCGATGTTTTCGCCGCAATAATCTTCTAAACGTTTTAAAAGGATATCGAAGTAATGCTCCCTTATTTCAGGTGTGTCTAAAATGTCTACAGCCAAAGGCATCAGTATAAAAATATTTTCATGACCGGCAGGAGCAACGTCGCTATCGGTTTTTGAAGTGCAGCACACATAAAACAAAGGCTTTGACGGCCACCCTGGTTGGCGATAGATCTGGTGCGCATGCACTTTTAGATCTTCATCAAAAAACAGGTTGTGGTGCTTAAGCTTGTCTATCTTCTTTTTTACACCGATATAAAAGATCAAAGCAGATGGCGCCATTACCCTGCTTTTCCAGTATTTGGGTGTGTAAGTTCTATATGGTGGTTCAAGTACTTCCTGATCTATGTGATGGTAATCTGCGGTAGCAATTACGCCATCAACGTCACGGGTAAACTTGTCCGTGCGTATCCGGGTAATGGTATTATTGCTTATTTCAAAGCCATTAATGGCTGCATCAGTATAAAACTTAACGCCTTGCTTTTCGGCTATTGTTCTCATGGCGCTTATTACGCTGCCAAAACCGCCTTTTGGGTACCAGGTGCCAAGGGAGAGCCCAGCGTAATTCATTAAACTGTAAAGGGCAGGAGTATCTTCGGCAATGGCACCTAAAAACAGGGCCGGAAATTCCATAAGCGCCTGTAGCTTTTCATTTTTAAAATGTTTTTTTACATGCTGGCTCAACGATGTAAATACCTGTAGCCTGAATACTCCTTTTACCAGATCTAGATCTAAAAATTCGGTAACCGATAAGCCGGGCTTGTAAACCAGCTTATTGATGCCGATATCGTACTTATAGGCAGCTTCTTTTAAAAAACTTTGTAAGGCTGCACCCGCACCTGTTTCGGTTTGTTCAAATAGTTCAACAAGATATTCAAACCTGTTAGGTACCTCTAACACATCATCCTTGCCAAAAATTATAGCGTATTGGGGATCCAAAGGTTCTAACTTATAAAAGTCAGACGCTTTGTAGCCCATATCGTTAAAAAACTTCTCAAATACATCAGGCATCCAGTACCAGCTTGGGCCCATATCAAATGTGTAGCCGTTGTCGGTGCTAAACTGCCGGGCCCGCCCGCCGATGGTCGCGTTTTTTTCATACACACTTACCTGGTAACCCTCTTTTGAAAGATAGGCTGCAGCGCTCAGACCTGCAAAGCCCGAACCGATAACCGCTATGTGTTTATTTTGATTAGTCATAATTTACGCGCCTGCAATTACCCGCTCAAACTCGTCGGGAGATTTTAACCATTTAACATTTGCAGGATAGTTTACACCTGTAAGCACTTTTTTATTGCCCGATAAATAAATGTTTGCATCAGGAAATTTCACAGACAGTTGATCTATATACGTTTGTAAACCTCCAAGCGGACGTGCACGCGTTATAAAAAAAAGTAAATTCTGTGGTTGAGTTGCCTGCGCGGTGTTGGCTAGCGATTGTAAAGGCACCCTAGGCCCTAGGTATATAACCTGCTGCCCATTAGCACGTAGCAGATAGTTTGCCAGCAGCAGACCAATATCATGATCTTCATCTTCCGGTAAAAAAAGAAGCCAGCGCGGGGCTGCATCGGCCTCTTGCACAGTACAAGCATCTATCGCCGCGAAAATTTTTTGACGGATGATCTGCGATAGAAAATGCTCTTGCGAAGGATAAACCAGATCGCTTAGCCACATCAGGCCTATGCGCATCAGGGTGGGGTATATAACAAACTTATAAGTTGCTAACAGGCCATTCTGATTAATAGATGTGGATATAAGCGAACTTATTTTTTTCTCATTATACACCAGGCTGCTGCTGATTATCTGCGAAATAAGGAACTCGTAACTTTGTTCAGCTGAAAGATTCCTGCTTAAATCATGCTGCAACATTTCAGACATATCATCCTTGCTCATTGCACAGGCACGCGAGATCTTATGCCCGGCATGATAAAGTGCAGTTATGCTCAATAGCCGTTTTAGCTGTTCATCATCATAATAACGCGTGTTTCCGGCGGTGCGCAAGGGTTGAAGCGCTCCGTAACGGCGCTCCCATATTCTTATGTTGTGTACAGAAATACCTGATAGCTGTTCGAGGTCAGAAATGGAATATTGCAAAATGTCTAAATATTTATTAAGTAAATTTAGACAAATAACTTATTGCTTCATAATTTGTTTTATAAAATTTACTACAATAAGGAATGATAAGGCACTGCAGAATTTAATTATTGAAACTTTGTGGCATTATTTTTACAGCTTAAATGCCTTAGTATTTTAATAAAATTTTAAATTCACCAACTCAATTATTGATGAACCCATTTATGCATAAAAAAGCGCGGTTACTTATAGGCGCATTGTCTGTTTTTTTTACAACTGCCATAAAAGCGCAGGATATGGACCCGAATATGGGCATAATACCGGCCCCTGTTTCGGTAAAGAAGACCGCGGGTAATTTTGTACTGAACAGCCAAACAGTTTTACTTGCAGATAGCATTGATAGTAAAGCCGTATTGTTTTTGGCTGATTATCTACAGAATAAAGTAGCCCTGCGCATCCAACCCAAACAAAATTCAACGCAAAACAGCAGTAATAGCTTAGTATTGACAAGCGATGGTTCTGAAAGCTTACCTGCTGATGGTTATCGCCTTAATGTAACGCCACAAAACATTACAATAGTTGGCAAAGGAGCAGGATTATTTTACGGCATACAAACGCTTATACAGCTTATTCCGTCAGACCGTACTGTTGCCATTAATATCCCCTGCGCGCAGATAGAAGATTTTCCACGCTTTAAATACCGTGGCTTTATGCTGGATGTTTCGCGCCACTTTTTTACTATCGAAACGGTAAAAAAATACATCGACCTGATGGCTACGTATAAGCTAAATAACTTCCACTGGCATTTAAGTGATGACCAGGGATGGCGGGTTGAGATAAAAAAGTATCCCAAACTAACAGAGATAGCCAGCAAACGGGCAGAAACGCTTATCGGTAATTACCATGACCGCCAGCCGCAGCAATTTGATAGCACACCTTATGGCGGTTTTTATACCCAGGATGAAATTAGGGATGTGGTACAGTATGCTGCTAAAAAGTATATCAATATTATTCCCGAAATTGATATGCCGGGCCATTCTAAGGCGGCCTTAACAGCTTACCCGGAGTTTGGTTGTAACGCACCAGATACTTACACTGTATCCGGCACATGGAGCGAAAGGCATGATGTTTTTTGCCCTACTGAAGCAACCTTTACTTTTTTACAGGATATACTGACTGAATTGATGGCTCTGTTTCCCGGCAAATACATACACATTGGCGGCGATGAGGTGGCCAAAGATGATTGGAAAGCAAACACATTCTCACAGCAACTGATAAAACGGCTGAAACTGAAAGATGAAAAAGGCCTTCAAAGCTATTTTATGCGCCGTATAGAAGAGTTTGTTAACTCAAAAGGCCGTGTTGCAATAGGATGGGATGAAATATTAGAAGGTGGTATTCCGCCAAAAGCTACTATAATGAGCTGGCGGGGCGAAGCTGGTGGTATTGCCGCGGCACAACAAAGTCATGATGTAATTATGGCACCCAGCAACCAGGCGCTCTATCTTGATCATACACAGGGAACCAATTTAAATACCGAGCCTGTTGGCATTGGCGGCAACGCGCCTATACAAAAAACTTATGCTTACAATCCTACGCCTGCGCAGCTTACGCCTGATCAACAGAAATATATAATAGGTGTGCAGGCTAACTTATGGAATGAATACATAGGTACTCCTAATAAAGTAGAGTACATGTTGCTGCCGCGATTTATGGCCTTATCAGAAATTGCATGGACACCGTTGGCTAATAAAAACTTTACTGATTTTATGGAAGTAAGGATACCCCAGCATTTGGCAGTTCTGGAAAAAAACAATTATAACTATCGCGTTCCAACGGCCATAGGAGCGAAGGATACTATCATGTTTGCTCCGCAACTTACTGCGGAGCTGAAGCCATCAGTAAAAGGCGCCAATGTACATTATACAATTGATGGTTATACGCCCAACGAAACTGATCTGGCCTATACCGTGCCACTCAGTTTTAACATTCCAATCAATCAATACCGCGAGTTACAGACTGTCGTTATAACGCCTGCCGGTAAAAGGAGTATTGCAACCAAAACTGTTGTTTATAATAAAACTTCTTTTCCTGCAGTTGAATTTACCGGTAACAAACAGGGCATGTTGTACCAGTTATTTGCCGATGGTTCGCTTACAAGCACCCGCCAGCTCAATGTGTCTACTGCAGGATATGATACCTTACAGGTTGCCAAGAGTTTTAATACGCTGCCATTCCGTAAAATAGCTTCTACTTTTGGTGTTATTTATAACGGGTATTTGCGTGTTGAAGAAGATGGTATGTATGGTTTTTCTACCTTGTCTGACGATGGATCAATGCTTTATGTGGATGATATCCCGGTGGTAGATAATGATGGGCGACATTCGCCGCTTGAAAAAGCAGGAGCAGTTCCGCTGTTAAAAGGATTTCATAAGATCACTATAAAATATATTGACGTACGCATACCCGGCAAGATACAGGTGTTTATGACCATGCCGGGAAAACCTAAAGGCGAATTATCGCCCGAATCACTTTTTTATTAAAATCTAGATGAAAAAATTTGCGATTTTTTTTGTGCCGGTACTTTGTGCAATTATTGCCGGATGCAGCAATAACGAAAAGCCGGTAGTTACCGCGCCCGCCAATACAGCCCCGACAGTAATGGAACCGTTCCGGTTTCATAAAATGGTAGAAGTATCGCCAGGCGAATATTATGATGTTTTGAGTTGGGGCCGTGCGTCAACTGATACAGGGTCTTTCGTTATCCTTCATTCTGATTCCTCAGCCAGAAAATACGTTACTACAAGCGGCGATCTGGATGGTAAAATAGTAGATGTTTTTAATACCGATATGGATGCCGATGGCAATCCGGAGATCTTGATACAGGCCAAAAGTACCGATACTTCTAAATATGTAAATATTTACGCCTTTGAGTTTAACAACAACAACGCCCGCAAAATAGATTTCCCGCGCCTGAAAAGCTCCAAAGCTAACTACAGGGGCAAAGACAATTTTTATATCCAGGAAGGTAAATTGATCCGTGAGTTTCCATCATACACCGTGGAGGGAAGCGCTGCTAAACCAACCGGCGGTAAATACAAACTGCAATATACTTTAAGCGGAAACGAGTTTGATATCAAAATGCTGGTAAAAGACTCTACCCTTAAAGAAGAGCCTCAAGTACAGTTAGCGCCAAAGAAAAAGGAAACCGAGAAGAAGAAAACAACTAAAAAGAAACGCCACCGCAGGTAGTTGATTTTATCTGTTTAATAAAGATTTACACCTTTTTGCAATAAAATATTGCCTCGGTGATATTCTCTTTACAATCGGGTAAAATATTTTGATGCTAATGCCTTTTTTGCATATTTGTATATAACCCATTAGACCTGTGCATTTTTTATATCCAGCTTTTTTATTCGCTTTAGCGTCGCTTGCTATACCGGTAATTGTGCATTTGTTCAATTTTCGCAGGTATCAAAAGGTATATTTCAGTAATGTGCAGTTCCTTAAAAATATTCAGGAGCAGCAATCCTCCCGCCGTAATGTAAAGGAGCGACTTATTCTTGCTTCGCGCTTATTTGCCCTGTTTTTTTTGGTGATGGCATTTGCCCGCCCTTATTTACCCGGCAGGCATGCCGAAATTGCCGGTCCGCGGCAATTGGTAAGTATCTTTATTGATAATTCTTACTCCATGCAGAACCTTAACAGGGAAGGTTCTTTGTTAGACGAAGCTAAACGCCGCGCTAAAGAGATTGCAGCCGCCTATACCAATAACGATCGTTTTCAATTGCTTACACAGGATTTTGAAGGCCGTCATCAACGCCTGCTAACCCAGGCCGAATTTAATGACGAGGCCGATGCTGTTAAGATCAGTCCGCGTAATCATAAATTGCAGCAAATAATTTACAGACAACAAAGCCTATTGGATATGCAGCCGCAGGCACAACGTTCTGTTTATATTCTGTCCGATTTTCAAAAAAACATAGCCGATGGCAAACCTTTGAAAAGCGATACCAGTTTGCATATAAGCCTGGTGCAATTAAAAGCCAGTACCCCTGCCAACGTAGCGGTTGATTCTGTTTGGTTGCTAAGCGCCATTCATCGCCCCGGCGAGAGCGAGAAAATGATAGTAAAACTGCACAATTACGCTAATGAGGCTTCAACTAAAATACCGCTCAAATTAAGCATCAACGGCGAGCAGAAAGCGTTGGGCGGTTTTACCATACCCGCGCACGCTTCACAAATTGATACACTTAGTTTTTCGGGCCTCACAGCCGGCTGGCAGCGTGGGGAAATTAGCATGCAGGATAACCCGGTTACTTTTGATAATCGTTTCTTTTTGAGTTTTAACGTAAAGGAGAAAATGCCTGTGTTGTTGATTGATGGCGGCGTTCCTAATCCTTTTTTAAAAGCGGTTTTTTCTTCAGATCCTTTCTTTGCTACCCATCGTGTTCCGGATGGCAATGTTGATTATGCTTCCTTAGGCACTTATCCGCTTATCGCCATCAGCGATATCAGGATGGTATCGCCTGGCCTGGCACAACAGCTAACTACTTATGTTAAAAAAGGCGGAACATTGGTTGTGTTTCCGGCTACGGATGCTGATCTGGTTAACAATCGCACCTTCTTACAAAACTTAGGCGCGGCGTATCCGGATCAGGTTGCTACAGAGAATATCAAAGTAACCTCGCTTAATTTACAAAACCCGGTTTTTAAAGACATTTTTGAGGCTTTCCCTAAAAATCCTGATCTGCCTTTGGTAAAAAAATATTATCATCTTAACGCAGCTGTAAAATCACAAAGCGAAAGCCTGATGCAATTGCAAAATGGCTATTCTTTCTGGGCGGGGTATAACAGTGGTGCAGGCAAAGTTTACGTATCTGCAGTACCATTGTCAGAAGATTTTAGTAACCTGCCACGCCATGCTTTATTTGTACCGATAATGTTCAGGATAGCACTGTTAAGCGGACGCGAGCAGCCATTGTTTTACAGTATGGGTCACGATGATGTGATAGAGACCATGCCGATACAATCATCAGAAAAACAATTGCTAAAACTTTCAAAGGGCAGCAA
>Ga0247817_10000722_pt1 | contig 17608 bp, 20 predicted proteins | sample UWRJL212509R1_FD_178010 | JGI IMG/M metagenome (GOLD analysis project Ga0247817, IMG submission 178010) | Plant litter microbial communities from Arlington Agricultural Research Station in Wisconsin, United States - UWRJ-L212-509R-1 | ecosystem: Environmental > Terrestrial > Plant litter >...
GGAAAAAACATCGCTTAGAATTTACATTTCAAGCTGGTACCTCAAGAGGTGTTCTTACGCATAAAGATACATGGTATATTATTGGTGAAGATGGTGGTAAGGAATTTTACGGAGAGTGCGGACCGCTGAAAGGCTTAAGTATAGATGACCGTCCGGATTTTGAATCCAAGCTGAATGTTGTTTGTGAACATTTGAACGCTCGATCCATTCATGCTTGGAATACCTTAGGATTTATTGAATCTCTTATTCCTGAATTGCATTTGATTGGTTTTCCTTCCATTGTTATGGCGCTGGAAACATTGCAGGCAGATTTTTTGCATGAATCTAAAAGAGAAATTTTCGAAAGTAGTTTTTATACTTTCAGTTCACCTGTTGCGATCAATGGATTGGTGTGGATGAATGAACCTGAGCACATGTATGAACAGGCAATTAGTAAAATTGAAGCTGGTTACAATTGTGTGAAATTAAAAGTCGGGGCCATTGATTTTGAAAAAGAGTGTTGGGTGCTTGAAAAGATCAGAGAACAGTATACTGAAGAGCAGGTTATTTTGCGCGTGGATGCGAATGGAGCGTTTACCGAACAGGATGTATGGCAGAAATTAGAAAAGCTTTCTGCATATGGCATTCATTCCATTGAACAGCCGATAAAGCCTAAGCAGGCAGAACTTATGCGCCAATTGTGTAAAGACGCAGCGCTTGAAATTGCATTGGATGAAGAATTGATCGGCGTTTCTTCCTTGCATGAAAAAGAAGCGTTGCTGGAAGAATTAAATCCGCCATTCATTATATTAAAGCCAACGTTATTGGGAGGCTTTCAAGCTACCGAAGAATGGATAAGAGCTGCGGACTTTAGAGGCATAGAGTGGTGGATGACCTCTGCGCTGGAGTCGAATATTGGGCTCAATGCAATTTGCCAGTTTACTTCTACCTTTCCGATCTATATGCCACAGGGGTTAGGCACAGGAAGTTTATATCACAACAATATTGCTTCTCCGCTTACAGTGAATAATGGTACTATTTATTACGACAATTCAAAAAACTGGGACTTTTCCGTTCTGAACAAATAAGAGAATTCTATGACACACGATTTACCTGTAACAAGATCTATTAATTACTTTTTTTTAGTGCTGCAAATACTTTTTGTGACAGTTTTGTATATAGGCTTTCAATATTCAGGTTCAGATGAGGCTGGTTTGTGGGCTGCAATGACCTATTTAGTTACTGCGTATGGTACACGTTATTTTGTGCCCATTGATCATCGTAAAGGGATGCGTGAATTAAAACAAGGTGATTACGAAAAAGCGTTGGTGAGTTTTGAAAAGAGTTTTGATTTTTTCTCTAAGCATAGTTGGATAGACCGCTTCAGAATGTTTACCACATTTAGTGTTTCTAAATTGTGTTACCGTGAAATTGCTATGGTTAATAAAGCCTTCACACTTGTTTGTCTGGGACGTAAAGAAGAAGCAAAGGCTTTGTACGAAGCATGTCTGGAAGAATACCCTAAGAATAGTATTGCTTTCTACGGATTGAAGATGATGTAAAAGCCAATCAATTATAATTTTTACTAATATATTCATCTATTTCTGCATGATTATTTACTAAAATCCAATATAGCAGAGATAGATTTTTTATAGCATTTTCAATCTGTGATAAAAAGAGTATTGTTACATCTTCGTTACCAGAAAATAATTCTAATTCTTTTCCAAGAACATTCACCTTACTAAACATCATTTCTCTTTCGAATCCATGCTTCCAATCTATTCCATAGTCTGGGTTCTCGTGATTTCTAATCGATAGAAAATATTCTAATCTTTCAATGAGCAAGTTTATGTTGTTAGCAGATATTGGTATTTTATGGCTATGAAGTGCTGGATAGTTAGAAATTGTTAATTGAAAGATGTTCTCAAATTCAACTGAACGTATATCTCCAACTCTGCTCATTGCAACCATTTTTGAGTTATTATCAAGTATGTAAAGGAATTTAGACACGTGTCTTACTGATTAAGTTAATTAAATATAGTGTACTAACTTTCTACCTCTTCACAATACCGCTATCAATCATCTGCTGAAACAATTCCACGATTGATTCTTCGATCGGTCTGTAATGAACGCCTAGTTCTTTTATGCTTTTGGTATTGTCTACACGCCATGGATACCCGACGTTTCGCGCAATCATTTTGCGTTTAAAACCTGCTAACGGTGACAATAGCCATATAAGAGGTTTGGGGAGATGACGGGTAGGGAATGGATAGGTATTGCCATATTTTTTGCGAAGTATTCCAGCCAGTTCGAGTACGCCTGTATTCTGTGCAGATATAATATGTCGGCCCGAAGCCGCAGGAGTAAAGCCTGCCCGAAAATGCGCTTCCGCCAGATCACGTACATCAACCACACCCATTGTAAAATCGGGAATACCAAAGCGCATACTGCCATCACCGATCTGACGTACTATATTAAAGCTTTCTGAAGTTGCAAAAGGATTTAAGCCAGGCCCGATCACCAGTGATGGATTAATAACAACCAGATCCCAACGATTCTGATTTTTATTCATTTCCCAGGCTGCACGCTCCGCCACAACTTTAGAATAATTATAAGCCTGGTGCTTTACCGTTGAAGTAATATTCCAGAATGCTTCAGTTGCTAATCCATTGGGGAAACTTTTACAATCGATCGCATCACCGATAATGGCTGCGCTGCTGCTGGTTAATACCACACGTTTCACCGATTGTGTTTTATTCACTGAGTTCAATACATTTTTAGTACCTATTAAAGCAGGGTCAACAAGATCGCGTTGCGGATCATTTACTTTATTGATAAAAGGAGAGGCAGTGTGAAAGACTAATTCACAACCTTTCATTGCTTCATCGTAAGAACCTGCTTCTAATAGATCAGCTTTGAAATATATAATTTTACCTGAAGCTTTTTCAGCAATGGTATTGAGATATTGTAGCTTCCCCTTATCGGTAGCATTTCTCACAGGTGCATGCACTGTAAAACCTTCATCCAATAATTTTTTTACAATCCATCCAGCTACATATCCTGTAGCACCTGTTACTAGCACAGGCTTTTCTTTGTTTATGTATGTCATGAGTAAATAAGGATACTTAAATCGAACGGTTATAAATGAAAGTGTTTTGTTTTGTCGATCAAAGAGTAGTATCCTATGGTAAAAGTTGATCTTTAATTTTTTTAGTTAATCCTGAAAATACCAATTCATACGAATGATCGATCCATTCTTTTATGAGCACATCGCGCACTGTCCCATCATAGATGATCGTATTCCAATGTTTTTTGCTCATATGATAACCAGGTAAAACAGATGAATATTCTTCCCGAAGTTCTACAGCCTTTTCAGGATCGCATTTTATATTGAATTGCATAGGGTCGCTGTTTAAGGAAAGGAGTAAAAATATTTTTCCTCCAACCTTGAATACAAGCGTATCTTCATCGAACGGAAAACTTTCTTCGACTCCATTTTTCTGTAAACAATACGATCGGATGCGTTCAATATTCATATATACTCCTGTATTTGAATTAAATATATAATAATCTTAGATGTGCTCCATCAATTTTATATATAAGATTAGTTATATATTATATAATATACGTAATGAATTTTATTTTTGGTTCTCAGTTGTATTTAAAGTATTTTAGCTTTGAATTAAAATACGTGTATGTCAGCAATTTTAGTAACAGGTGGTGCAGGTTATATCGGTTCTCATGCCGTACGTGCACTTGCCAATTTGAATTATAAGGTTATCGTTCTGGATAATCTTGTGTATGGTCATAGAGATGCAATTGTAAATTCCGAAGTGAAATTTGTTGAAGGCGATATTGCAAATAAAGCACTGGTTAAGGATATAATAAAAACGCATAACATCGAAGCTGTTATGCACTTTGCTGCCTATGCTTATGTTGGTGAGTCAGTAACTGATCCCACAAAATACTACAACAACAATCTTGCTTCTTCTATTTTGTTATTGGATGCAATGCGTGAAGCAGGTTGTAAGAATATTATTTTCTCATCTACATGTGCTTCTTACGGAACACCAAAGTATATACCAATTGACGAGAATCATCCACAGGATCCCATCAATCCATATGGCGCAAGCAAGTGGATGCTGGAACGTGTAATCAAAGATTATCATCATGCATACGGGATCAATTATGCATTCCTTCGATATTTCAATGCTTCCGGCTGTTCTGTTGATGGTTTGATCGGAGAGGATCATGACCCCGAGCCGCATTTGATTCCATTGATCTTAAAAGCAATTAAAGGCGAACGTGATGCAATAACAGTATTTGGTACCGATTACGATACACCAGATGGAACGTGCGTGCGCGATTATATACATGTAGAAGACCTGGCAGATGCTCACATCAAAGCCTTTACATATTTGCTGGCTGGTAAAGGTCCTGTGATCTGCAATTTAGGAACAGGTATTGGTTATTCTGTAAAAGAAATGATCGATGCTGCTGAACGTGCAACAGGCATGAAAGTTCCTGTAAAATATGGCGAACGCAGACCGGGAGATCCGTCGTTCTTAGTTGCAAATGCTGAGAAAGCATTGAATGAATTAGGCTGGAAAGCACGTTATACAAATATTGAAGAAATTATTGCAACTGCCTGGAAATGGGAGAATGGCGAACGTAAAGGTCGCTATGCTAAGAATTAATCATGAATTATAATCCGCGGCGGCGGAATGAGTTATGAATGAACTCATATAAATGTTGGAAATGCTTCGTACTTTGTTACGGAGCATTTTTTGTTTAGATGCGATTGCTCTTCAAAACTTCATTCAATATATATGTTTCTATTTTTTTATTTCAACTCTCTTGAGAAATCTAAATCATGGTAATAATCTTCATTCGTCCATGTGATTTTACAATTCCTGGGTAAACGATTTATAATTTCTTTTTTCTCATTTTCTGTTAATAGATCTTCACTCATAAAAAGATCTTCTAGTTTTTTTAGCTTTTTAAATGTTTTAGGCAATTCTTTAATTTTTGTATTGGTTAAATATAACACTTCTAGATTTTTTAGAGCATTTATTTGTACAGGTAGCATTGATATATCATTAAAGCCAATATTCAAAATCTTTAAACTTGTTAATCGTACTATTTGATCAGGGAAAACAGTGAAATTATTTTTACTTACATTTAAAAATTCCAATTGGTTTAGCTTGTGAAAACTACCTGGCAATTCATTAAGACGGTTTGCTTTTAAAGATAGAACCCGTATGTTATTTGTATCAGCAAAAGAATTGTTTAAGATTTTAATATTATTTTCTTCAAGATTAATGACCTGAATTGTATTGTTTAAAAAGAAATCTTCAGGTAGAGCAGAGATACCATTATGTGTCAACGTAATATTTTTTAAATTTTTAAGCGTGTAGATTTTATTAGGAAGTATTACTGTATATGAATAATCAATACTAAGGTTTACTAATGATGGAATTTCAAGAAGGTGTGCATAATCAAAATGTGATCTTCCGAAATGCAAGTGTAATTCTTCCAGTTTAGTAAATTTATTTGCATTCAATAAAAACGTGTAAATACTGTCTTTTTTTAGACTTAAAATTTTCACATCATCTATGTTTTGATAAGCCTTATAAAATGAGGTATATTCTCCATTTTCATTCGTAGTATCTTCCATTGCTCCAATTTGAGCCATAGAAGGAGAAAAAATCAACAATAGACAAACGGATATCAATAATTTCATATACTTTTAAATCTATTTATTCATGAGTTTATTACTTGAGAAAAGATACAGAGTAAATGTTGGATGGGCAAATTGAGATATAGATGCATTGAAAATATGCCGAAATTCAATTTGTTGTCTAATAGATTAATACCTTAGGAAAAGATATGGATCAGGAAATTTTAAATGATATAAAGCGGCTGTATCAAGCTGCAGGAATAATATGTGAAAACATAAAAAATGAACCTGAAAGCATAGAATATGCCGCTGCTACATTTCAATTAGATGCTAAAAAAATAATTTTTCGTATTGCTAACATAACACCTACTAAGATCGGACAATTTGTTACGATCTGGAAAAGAAATGAAGAGGGTATTACAGCACCGTTTGAAAATACAGATGCATTTGATTTTATTGTTATTGTTACGAGAAAGGAAAATCAAATTGGACAGTTTATTTTTCCAAAATCAATTCTGTTGGATAGAGGAATTGTTTCAGGAAGTAATAAAGAGGGGAAGCGCGGCATACGTGTATATCCACCTTGGGATAAGACTGAAAACAAGCAAGCTAAGAACACTCAGCAGTGGCAGCTTAATTATTTTCTGGATTATTCCATTGAACTTGATGCCGAACGATTGAAGAAGCTATTGTTATAAAATTACAAAGGTGGAATTGTTTACAAACGCCACAGCTTTTATACATATTTCTCTTTGGTTTTAATGAAATATGATAATTATGATAAAAGAAGACGAAAAGATGTAACAAGCTTGGCTGGAAATAGCAATAATTTTATTTTGTTAAATATTGAAATAAGAAGGAGATTACGCGGGATTAATAACAACAGTTCTTTCACTTCATACAATCTATTATTTTCATAAACTTAAAAACTACCACTATGTTGAACGGGATCATGATGCAATTTTTTCATTGGTATACTTGGGAAGATGGTCGTTTATGGAATTATTTGAAAAATGAAGCACCAAAGTTGGCAGATTTAGGAGTTACTGCAGTTTGGTTACCCCCTGCATGCAAAGGATCTGATGGTGAAGCCTCAAGAGGATATGATATCTATGATTTATATGACTTAGGCGAATTTGACCAAAAGGGATCCGTGAAAACTCGGTATGGTACCAAAGAAGAATATTTAGACTGTATTAAAACACTACAGGAACATGGTATAACTGCTGTTGTAGATGTTGTACTTAATCACAAAACAGGCGGGGATGAAACTGAAAAAATCTGGGTTAAAAAAGTAAATCCTGAAAGTCGTAATGAGTTTATCAGCGACCAATTTGAAATTGAATCTTATACAAAATTTACCTTTCCTGCAAGAAATAATCAATACTCTGATTTTATCTGGAATTCACAATGTTTTTCTGGGGTTGATTATGATGAAAATACAAAAGAAACTGCTATATATAGCATTCAGAATGAATATGGCGAAGGGTGGGAAGAAGTAATTGATATTGAAAAAGGTAATTTTGATTATTTGATGTGCTGCGACATTGAATACAGAAATCCGTCTGTAAGAAATGAAATTAAAAACTGGGGGAAATGGTATCTTGAAACCGCCGGCTTTAATGGAATCCGTCTGGATGCTATCAAACATATATCTCCACGATTCATTATTGAATTTATTGATTACATGCGTAGTCTTAAACACGATCTATTTATTGTTGGAGAATATTGGGCTCCGGGTGATCTGCCATTATTGAAAAAATACATTGATGTTACTCAAGGGAGAATGACCATATTTGATGCGTCTCTTCACCACAATTTATATGCTGCTTCAGAACAGGGAAAAGAATATAACATGTCTACTATCTTTGACGGAAGCCTTGTACAGGAAATTCCTGACTTAGCAGTTACGCTGATTGACAATCACGATACACAGCCATTACAGGCTCTTGAAGCGCCTGTTAATCCATGGTTTAAAGCCTTGGCGTATTCATTGATCTTACTTAGAGAAAAAGGATACCCATGTGTGTTCTATCCGGATCTGTATGGCGCATCGTATAAAGACAAAGGTAAAGACGGCAATGAATATGAAATTTTTATGCCGAAGTGTGATCCGTTGGATGGATTGTTGAAAGCCAGAAAAGAGTTTGCATACGGATACCAGCGCGATTATTTCGATCATGCAAATTGTGTCGGCTGGACGCGGGAAGGCAAGCTGGATGATGATAAAACAGGTTGTGCAGTTTTATTATCAAATGGTGAGGATGGTTACAAGCATATGGAAATAGGTTCAAGACATGCAGGAAAAACATTCTATGATTATTTAGGACATGTTGAGGGAGAAGTGCATATCGCTGAAAATGGCTGGGCAGAATTTAAATGTAAGGGCGGAAGTGTTTCTGTATGGGTACAACGCATGTAGGTATGCATAAATAATTATTGCCATGCTATGGAAAGTTGGTTTTAATTAAAAAACAGTTTAGATGAGAATAAGAATAATAAGTATCTGCTTGTTATTTGCAGCAGTCCAAATGGTATCTGCTCAGGAATGTAAGTTGAATGTTGATAGCGTAGCAACAACCTATTGGCTTCACTTGCCTAAGGGTTATACCAAAACAAAAAAATATCCATTGATTGTTAATTTTCATGGCTTGGGATCCCAAGCCATGAAACACAGAAATTATTGTGAAATGGATAAAGTTGCAGACCAAGAAAACTTTATTGTTGTATATCCGCAGTCAAGTCATCAAGGATGGAATACAGGTATCGGATTCAGGTCTTACACTAATGGTCCTGATGACATCGCATATTTTAATAAATTATTGGATACATTGGAAACGGCATTTTCTATAGATAAAAATCGTATTTATGCAACAGGCGTTAGCTTAGGAGGTTCATTTGTATACCGCGTAGCATGTGAGATGAGTAATCGAATAGCAGCAGTAGCATCGGTTTCAGGATTAATGAGCGATAGCACTCTTATTTATTGTAATCCTGTGCGTAACATACCTGTATTGCATATTCATGGTACAAAAGATCATATCATGAAGTATACCGGGATGCACCAGGCTTTTGGGGCTGAAGAAGTAGTGAAATTGTGGGCGTTGAAAGATCAATGTGAGAACAAGCCAGACACCATTCATATTCCCAATCGTGTAAAGTCTGATCATTCAACGGCAATATTAATTAAATATACGCACTGTGCGAATGGATCTGAGGTATGGTTTTATAAAATTGATAAAGGTGGACATACCTGGCCGGGTTCTGCAAAACAATTTAAATTAATGGGTAAAAAGAACAAAGATTTTAATGGAAGTGAAGCAGTATGGGAATTTTTCAAAAAGTTCACATTACAAACGGGAGTAGGCGTGCATTCAAGTATTGATAAATAATCATTCGTTTGTCAACCTTATTTTACCTAATGATTCGCAACGATCAATATTTTTTTGAGTTCCGCTTTTTCTTTTACTATCAGAATTGAAATCAATAGCCAGGTAATGCGTGCAGTTTGAAATAATAGCCTCATCACGTTGTGTGTCATTCTCGTATCCACCTAGAACTTTCCAATTGGTTACTTTCGTTTTGAAAGAGTCGGGGAAGTATCTAGGTTTCTCACCGATGTGGTAAATGCTGACATTTGCCGAAGTGCATTTTAATAATTCCATTGCTAAGGTATCTATACCTTTAAAATCACATAATGAAAATGCTACAGTATCATCGTTGACATATCGATTGATAACTTCTTCGTAGTGTTTTCTAAAATCGGAAAAGCTTGTATTGCCATTTCCAAATATGTAAATATTCATAAATAAATTTAGTTGAATAAAAAACTATAGCTGTATTTCATAGATGTAACATTCTCCTGTTAACGAATCCCGGAAGTAACGTGAACCCTGGTCGAAATCGGAGGGACCATGTTGCGAAGAATTTTTTGATGGTTTGAACCAGGCAGGAGTATCTTGTTGCTGATACCATGAATCCGTTTTTACTTCTAATTTATTTTGTTCAATATACAAGTTCCACCATTCAGTTGTTGGCTTTAGCTTCAGATACATAATGTATTCGCTTGTAAAATGACCTGACTGCCAATATTGTCCTTTCTCTACCTGCACATCGGCTGATGGATTGGTTCCTGTCCAACGTAGGTAAACCTCATTTGCATCTGTTATATGTTCATCAGATATTTTCTTTTGTTCGGTTACATTATTTTGATTGCAGGCCGTAAAAAGAAGAGGTATGATAAATATGAATAGGATGTTTCTCATAATTGAAAAAAGTATTTGAATTATATTTTTACAGTTTAATACCAAGATTATTTAATTGTGAACGCAGTTCTGTTATCGGATAATTTTTTCTTTCCGGTAGTACACATAATGTATTACACCATATAAAGACACCTGTATGATCAACAATTACGTTGGGTAGCTCTACAACCTGATCAATCATTTCTTTTTCTGATGCTGTCCAGTTGTTTACAAATCTTACATATGCCATAGGGTTTTCTTCAACCCATTCCTTATTTGTTTTCCAGCCTGACCAATGTATGCTGTCACCATAATGTACGATTCTTGTTTTTAAATATTCGATCAGCTTGTCATTTCTTTTTTTCGTTTTCTTCAATCTTTTTTGTGTCCAGTCTGATTCAAGTGTCAGCTCTACCATAATTGTATTTATGGATGTTGTATCAAAATATCTGATCGGACTAATATCATTTGAACAAAAAGCCATTGTATCCGTCATTTCAAAAGTGATTTTATTAGAGTCATTTTTGATTCTCCAGGGCGAAGGTAAATCCATATTCAATAATTGAGTTTTTAATTCTTTGGGTGGATTTGTACTTGCTAGGTGGAAGTAAGCATTATTCCCATCTGTAGCATGGGTTTCTATGCAGATCGTAAAAAGGACTGAGGTTATTAGTACCTGCAAACTGTTTTTCATTATTGAAAATAATATGTTCGATATAAGATATTATTTGTAAATCACTTCATAATCTTTAAAGGCATCACGCCATGCATCAATGGTTTTAGGAAGTTTATTTTTGTATGATTCACTATTCGTAAAATAGAAAACCTGATTGTCATGTATTGCAGCTGCCCATATTGTATTCGCTTGGTCGATCATAACAATGTTTGCCATGAACGTATACATACCTCTTACTCCGGATGCGTGTATTGTTGCATGTAAGCTATCTAAGTCATCCGGGTTTGAAGTAAGCTGCGTTGAGTTTACAAATAGATCGTAGTTTGTACCCACGAGTTCTTTAAAAATAGAATCCTGTTCTTCAGTATCGAAAATCTGAAGATCGAGTAAGGTTAGTGTTTGTTTTGTATGATGTATGAATCTTGTATTTTTATATGTACCTGAATATTCAACACCCATGCCAGCATAACAAAATCCTTTTTGCTGTTCAACAGAAATAACAGAATCTCCTATAAGTATAAATAGTATTTGGCAGGTATCACCGTCTTCTGTATTTAAATAGGTAGCAACATTTTTCTTAACGAATGCAATACCATCAACGCCACCTGAGTTACCTCCATTGACTGCCGAAATTGAAAAAACAATACTGTCGTTTTTAATTGTTTTGATTTCTAAGGTTGATTCATTTTGCCAGCTATTTCTTTCCCAGGTTCCTAACCATGTATTGCTAGCAGGTTCAGCGGCAATATCCACAGTTTTATTGCTGATAGGATCACTGCTTGAACAACTCATCAAAATGGATAGTATGAGGAGCGATATTACGTATTTAATCATAAGAATTCTTATTATTTATAGTGTTGCTATGTATGATTGAATTATTCTGAAAAAAGAACGTATTAGTAGCTTTTGTTTTCATGAATTATTTTTTCAATGTAATGAAGAAGTATTTCGTTCTTGTTTTCATACATATCGGAAAAAGATGTTGAGAGCATAAGAAATTCTGTTATCTGATGCGTAGTTAAATTGCATTGAAAGTATAAAAAACAAATCTGTCTAATAAAATCATCAAACTGCTGGTCTTGGAACTTAGCACGTAACAGGGTATCTAGGTCGCGTTCCATAAACCTTTTTCTTTCCTGCATAGATAAGTCTGTTGTTAAATACGTAGCGCCTACATCGATATTATGCTCCATTTCAGGATTAATCTTACCAACACCATTACAGTAAGCACAGGGACCGGGTATCCATTTTAATTCATTATTCAATCGTTTAATATCATCCCAATCAACATGGCCTTTGCCCAGACATCTTGGACAATCCTTTTTGGGCTGAGAAGCATTAAATAGCTTACTTATTAGATTCATAAATTTTTATATTTTTTCATATCATCTTTCAATAATGTTAATGTATATCCCAACCAATTTGATCCTTTCCATGTATCAAAGCTTTTTGCGCGGATATCATCTTCCTTCAATCCAATTCCCCAGATAGAATCGTCGGGGCTTGCTTCTACAAGTAGTGTATTGGCGGTATTGAGAAGGTCTTTATGCAGGCTTTGATTTTGTAGAAATTTATATTTGTTCGCATCGTAAACAATCCTCTTACAATTTGCTTTCCATACTGTATCATCAAAATTAGATACCTGTCTTCCTAATTCTTTTTGTTTTCTGGAATTGGAAGTATCAAGTATTTTTTTTGCACTCTCAGAATCGTTAAATAAAAGTGCCTTTTGAAACATCATGTATTGTTCAGCAGTTACAAAGGTTAGCCCGTAAGCTATAAAAGAGCATTTATGCCATTGTGAAAATGGCGAAGTTGTTTCCCAGAAGAAATAAAAATCTTTGTAATTGCTTAAATACTCTTTCGTTAGCAATGAATCAAATTGAAAATTAGAATCAAGTCCATTCAGTCTGTGAATGGATGCCACTTTTCTATTCAGGGCATAATATTCATTGCGTTTTATTTCTTCATCACCTTCGATTTTAGGATCATGAGCAAACCCCTCCTGATATTGGGGTAAGGATTTATACTCACCATTTTCATTTATAAGAAAGTGTCTTGGATTTGTCATTCGGTGATCTGCAGAAAAAAACATGCATGGAATATTTTTCTCATCATAGCCTAATGAATAGAGGATTGACCAGCCTGATTGTTCATGAGATAAATCTTCCCATGTCTTCACGTGTTCAGGTAATTGAATAGAAAAATCGTTGAAATAATCTTTAAATACTTTCCGTATCTCTCCAAGTTTAATATAATCAGTGTGTATTGTTGTCATTTTTCAGTTTAAATATCTTTCTCTAATTATCTCTATATGATGCAGCTCATGCCCAATGGTTGCTTTTAAAAAATCTTCCACAGTCAGTTCAAATACCCATGCTTTTCCTGTAAGCGCTAATTGCTCTTGCGATAATGAATGTATAAAGCTGATGGTTGCATTGCGTACATTCGAATAGTCTGTTAATAATTGCTCAAAAGTCTGTTCATCAAAACGGCTGTTATTTACCAATACATTCTGATCATAACCGGGGAGGAGCGTGGGGTCTTTTCTGCTGAAACGCAGTGCTCTGTATGTCATGATGCGCTCATGGTCTGTTATATGGCCAATGATCTGTTTGATACTCCATTTTCCGGATGCGTAGCGATAGGTAGATTTTTCTTCAGATATGGAATGAAGGAAATCTATATTTTCTTTTGATAAAAATAACTGAAGGTAATCCTTATTGCCTACACACTGCATGTAGTAGGGGAATCCATCGTTTACGGAATATTGCATGTAAGTTAATTGTTTGTACGTAGTATTCGTTTAACAACTTTAAAACCAATGTAAGCAAAGAAAAGAATGTGTAATCCAACCCAGATATTATAAGAGATATAAATTCCTTTCTCCTGATTGCTCATGCTTGACAGGCTTAAATATTCTCCTTTTGAGATCTCGTAATTGTCTTCATAGCCCATGAGTAATAATCCCAGAAACAGGAAAATGAAAATATCAATAGCGATCACTGCAAGCCAGATAAAAAGGTCGCTAAAGCGAATGTTTATGTTGAAAATTTTCATAATGTTTATTCGATAAATACGAATGGGGACTATCCTAAATACGAATTAGAACAATACAATGTTTTATGAATAATTATGATTTTTAATTAGAATATGTTTTATAGCCCATGGTTTTAATCATTAAAAAAAGTAAAGTAATATAACTGTTTTAACGGTTTTTTTGATCGTTTACGCATAGGTTTAACAATGGGCTTATGATGGAGCCATAAAAAAAAAGGCTTTGTAACAATGTTACAAAGCCTTTTCATTAGTATATAATGTGTTGATTAACGATCACCTCTGCTGTTACGGCCAGTTCCGCTTCCGCCAAAACCTCTGCTGCTTCCGCCGCCACCGCCGTAACCACCACCGCCACCAGAACGGTTTCCACCGCCATAGCCGCCGCCGCTGTTACCACCGCCGCTGAATCCACCACCGCCACCGCGGTTGCCACCTCCACTAAATCCACTTCTTCTTGGACCATCTTTTTTCTCTTCTGATTTGTTAACAACGATTGTACGTCCGTTAACCTCAGCTCCATTTAGTTCGTCGATTGCTTTTTGTGCTTTTGCATCGTCAGGCATTTCAACAAAACCGAAGCCCTTGCTTCTTCCTGTGAATTTGTCAGAGATAATTTTCACTGAACTAACTTCACCATACTCTTCAAAAAATTCTCTTAATTCGTTTTCTTCTAAACTGAATGGAAGGCTTCCAACAAAGATGTTCATAATAATAAATAACCTAGTGTAAATTGATTGTACTTGTTTATACAAAAATAACCTTATTTTGCTCAACAACTAGTCTTTATTACTTTTTATTAAATTTAATTAACAAGAGTGATTTTGCTGAATAGGTAAATTATTCACAATTCATGAATATATGTTTTTAAAAAGTGCACATAGACGTCAAAAATAAGCTTTTTTGGTTTTTGGGCTAACCTGCATATACTGGAAAATAATTACCTTGTTTCAGGTGAATTTTCTGCGATTTCTACCACTTTTCGGGTAGTGCCTTTGCTAACCAGGTATACACCTACTAAAATAGCCAGCGAATAAAAGAATTTTTGTACATCCATTTTATCAGACCCGAAGTACATCGCAATGATTGTTGTTAAAATCGGTTGTATGTATACATACATACTGGACACCGCCGGACTTACATCTTTCAAGACATCCACACCGATATAATAATTAACAATGGTTGCAAATACAACAATGAAGCCCAGCGACAGCCATGCATACATAGGGAAATGTGCCCAATCGGTATAGGCGTATTTTGTGTAACTGTATGGGAAAGTAATACAGGCACCAATTAAAAAGATCCAGAATATAACAGTTACCGAATCGTAATTCCGCATGAGTTGTCGTGCGATAATTAAAAAGATACCATAGGAAATGGCATTGATCAGAATAAATAGGTCACCAATAAATAAGCCATCTAATTTTCCTTTTGAATCCAATAACAATAACGCTGCTCCGGTTGCACTTAAGAGCAAACCAAGCGTGTTCATCCAATTGATTTTTTCTTTCAAAAAGATCGCAGACAATATAAATACGGTGATCGGTATACCCGACATGATCAGGGATGTATTGATGGGCATGGTTCTGCTTAAGCCTTCAAAGAAAAAAATTTGGTTGATGGTAATACCAAAGATGGCGCACAGGAAAAGTCGGATGCGGTCTTTCGGTGCAATGTAAAACGAACGTTTCGCGAGCAATATGAACAGCAGGAAGAAAATAGTTGTGCAGCACATGCGTATCCAGATAATGGATGATGCCTGAATGTGTTCAGGCATAGCCATTTTAGCAATGGTATAATTAAATCCGGAAATGATGGTAAGTATGGATAAAAAAATGTGAGCACGCGCGATTCTATTCATTATTGAATGTTGTTGTATAAGCTATTTAATTCAGAAATCTGTTGGCTAAAGCCAACAGCAATGAAGCGCAGCAGTTCTTTGAATTAAGAGAGGCTCCGCTTTCCCGATAGCTATCGGGACCGTCACATTTATGTGACGGAGAAATGGATATGCATGTAGAGAAGAAATTTCTCCTGAACGAACCCACATTGATTCATGATTATTCAATTCATAGACAATTTTATGTAAATTTACTGAGTAACCTTGAAATAGGTAAGAAAAGATTTGATTCCAGCTTTAATTAACTCCACAATTACATATGCAATTGATTCCGTTAGCAGAACGTATGCGCCCTACTTTGTTGCAGGATGTATACGGACAACAACATTTGATAGGTGAGGGAATGGTATTCCGTCGTTTTGTGGAAGAAGGCAAGATACCATCGATGATCTTATGGGGACCTCCCGGAGTAGGTAAAACTACGCTCGCTCAGTTGCTTGCTAAAACCGTTGGCCTGCCTTTCTACACACTTTCTGCGATCAGTTCGGGTGTGAAGGAAGTGCGTGAAGTAATTACCAAAGCTCAGACCGATGGCAAAGCTGTTTTATTTATTGATGAGATCCACCGTTTCAGCAAATCGCAGCAGGATGCCTTGCTAGGTGCGGTTGAAAAAGGAACGATCCAGCTGATCGGTGCAACAACCGAGAATCCCTCGTTTGAAGTGATCCCCGCTTTGTTATCACGTTGCCAGGTATATGTATTGCAGCCGCTAAGCGAAGAAGAACTTGTTAAGCTGATGCATAGCGCATTGGCAAACGATGAGTATCTGAAAACAAAAACGGTTGATATAAAAGAACACGAATCCTTATTGCGCTTATCGGGCGGCGATGCCCGCAAACTATTGAATTTACTGGAGCTGGTGATCGATGCTTCCGGCAAAGGAAACATTGTGATCACGGATGAATACGTACAAAAGATCGCACAGAAAAAAGTAGCCTCTTACGATAAAAACGGAGAGATGCACTACGACATCATCTCTGCGTTTATAAAATCTGTTCGCGGCAGCGATCCAAATGCAGCAGTGTATTGGCTGGCACGAATGATCGAAGGTGGGGAAGAAGTAGAATTCATAGCACGCCGCTTATTGATCTTAGCTTCGGAAGATGTAGGCAATGCAAACCCTACAGCATTGGTCATGGCTACTACCGCTTTCGATGCGGTACGTTTTATCGGCTGGCCCGAATCCAGAATTATCCTCTCGCAGGTAACAACCTATTTGGCTTCTTCTCCTAAAAGCAATGCATCGTATATGGCAATCAACGAAGCACAGCAATTGGTGCGTTCTATGGGCGATCTTCCTGTACCGATCCATTTGCGCAATGCACCAACCAAGCTGATGAAGGATCTGGATTATGGTAAGGAATACAAATACGCACACTCCTACGAAGGCAATTTTGTAGAACAGGAATACATGCCCGATAAACTCGCCGGCAAAAAGATCTTCGAACCGGGAAACAACGCTCGTGAGCAGGAGTTGAGGACGTTTTTGCAAAAGAGGTGGAAGGGGAAGTATAAATATTAGTGGTCAGTAAACAGTAGTCAGTAAACAGTAGTGAGTAAACAGTAGTGAGTAAACAGTAGTCAGTAAACAGTAGTCAGTAAACAGTAGTCAGTAAACAGTAGTCAGTAAACATTTTTTGTTAACAGAGGATAAAAAATTAGTGGATTTGTAAATAGTTTTTGTGGCGTTGAATAAAAACAGATAAGTTAGTGTTCATATTTTATTTAGTAATCAGTGTTTTTAAATGATTGCTGTCAACTGACCACTGTTTACTAATTTCATGAAAATCCAACGTTTTAAAGATATTATTGCCTGGCAACGGGCTCAGGATCTTGCGGTAAATGTATACAACCACTTTAAAGACAACAAAGACTGGGATTTCAAAAATCAAATTTGCCGTGCATCGGTATCCATTTCAAATAATATTGCTGAAGGGTTTGACAGAAGTTCTAATGCTGATTTTAAAAGATTTTTATACATTTCTCTTGCATCCTGTAGTGAAACAAAATCAATGTTGTATTTAGCACAACGACTTAATTACCTCAATAAAGATACAACTACAGTCCTTATG
>Ga0247817_10000723_pt1 | contig 17568 bp, 2 predicted proteins | sample UWRJL212509R1_FD_178010 | JGI IMG/M metagenome (GOLD analysis project Ga0247817, IMG submission 178010) | Plant litter microbial communities from Arlington Agricultural Research Station in Wisconsin, United States - UWRJ-L212-509R-1 | ecosystem: Environmental > Terrestrial > Plant litter >...
GCCCGATATTTTTTAAAACCCCGGCCTTTACTAATTTAGCTATATACTTAGGTTTTACGTAATAGTATACCGGAAGTACTGGTAGTAAAAGGGGCTTTTATTCTTAGGTTAGGAGTTCGACTTACGTTTATATACTAGCTATTAGGTAATAGTACGTTAACCTTTTACGATAATTAAGGTAGTAACGGAGTCGACTATTTTAATATAATCGTATAGCTAAGCGCTTTAATACTAGACGTAACTACTATAGGTACCTTAAGCTTTAGTCCGCCTTAGTAGCGAGATATACTCGAAGAAGGATATATTAACGTATACCGTCTAACCGCTAAGCTTAATAAAAGTCGATAAGTACCGACGGAGGTAATAGCTATAAAGGTTCCGATTACTACTATAACTACTATATTAACTTTACCGCTTTAAGGATAGTAAGACTTTACTGAATAACTTACATTTCGCTAAAGAACTGGATTAGAAGGCCCTTAATATAGTAGTTACGACTTTTAATAAACTAATATATCCGACGACTTAATAAGCTACTATTATACGTCTCGATAATAATAGGACGATAGTAACGATATAAGGTATTAATAGAAAGGTTATATAAGTCTATCTTCTTAAAAATATTGAAGATTAAGTCGATGTTAGTATTATCCTTAATAAGTAACTCCTAAGAGTAATATAGGCCGGCCGTAAGCCCTCCTAATTGGAAGACGTAGATTACGTCCTAACTAACGATATACTAATAGATATCTTAAATCTTAACAACGGTTTAAAAGCCAGGCGGAGTAGCTAAAGCCTTATTAAGACCGGTACCTTAAGTTAATATATTAACTTAAACGTACTCTCGTTAAGTAAAGCGACTTTAGGCGCCGTCCTTACGAAGGTTAGTAACGTAGCTAGTAATAATATCGAAGGAAGGGTATAGTTAAGAAAGAATAGATATATTATTAATATAGTATTCCTTAGAGCGACCGCGCGTAGCCTTAACCTTTTAGCCTAATAAGCGGTAAGGAAGGGTTACGAAGGCCTTACGGAGAGCGTTATAATCTCCTATATCGGCAGTTAGGGAGAAAGTTAAAGATTTAGATAATAGGAGGTTAAGGAAAGGAGAAGGAGGCCTTTCTTATACCCTTTAAAGTAAGAGTAAAATTCCGGTTACCGTTTAAGTAACTTGCCCGTTTACCCCTTTCTTTTTATCCTAAGTTTTTTTATCCTAAGATAGGGTATTAAAAACCTATAAAAACGAACCCCGTTAGCGAAGGGATAAATAATAATAAACGGATTACTATTTAGTAAAAGTATCGGCGTTTAGTAAAGCTAATTAGGGATTTATTAGCCCTTTACGAGTACGAATTCTTTAAAGGTATAAAAATTAGTATTACCCTTCCTTCTTAGAATATTAACTTTTTACTTATAGCTTTGTAACCTTAGTAAGGCCGATTGTAACCCGTTTTACCGCTTTAAGTAAAGTATTAGTAACTTAAGTAACTATATCGGTAGCCTGCCTTAGTAATACGTACCCGTTACCCTGGTTACGCCCTTTATATAAGAACGATAACGTTTAATATAGCTTTATCCTACCTATATTCGGCCCTTATACATTACTATTACTCGAAACCTCCTAAGTTAAACTTTCTCCCTATTTATATAACCTAGACTTATTAAGCCCTATCCTAGTAAGCCGTATTATAACCTACTATATACCTTAAATCTTACCGTAAACGTTAGTAGTATTAAAGGTCCTCCTTAGCTCTGGAATCGGACCGGGAGCTGTAATCGTAATACGTCTTTGGGATATTTTTATTAAGCTCTAAACGTTAAAGGATTAAGTTAAATAGCTCTCCTTCGAGGATCTTTACCTTATAACCTAACTAGGCCTCGTTAGTTTACCTAGGGGCCTCGTTTATATTTACGATATACCGGTCTTTAGCGTAACGCCTAATAACGTTACTTATACGCCTATTAATACGCGCTTTATCGTCTTCTTCCTTTATATTAACGGTAACTACTAGGTAACGGCTATTTAGTATATCTATATTAAAAAAACCTACTTTTACGACTCGTAGACGATATTAGTTAAAAGGGGTACCGATACGGTTTAAACTCGTAAGGCTTAACTAGATACGTTTTATAAAGACGTCTTTAAGATTATACTTAAAATAGTTACGAATAAGGACTAATAGTAATACTTTAAGTATATAGTTACAAGCGTAGTTATTTAACTCTATTATTAGCCTTTAATAATATAGATAGGTATTTAGCAGTATAGTTATTAGTATATATCGTCGTTTAACAGAATGGTTTTATTCTAAAAAAAAGTATGCTTTACCCTATACTTGGCTTTGTAAAAAAATACTCCCGATATAAATCGAACTCGCTGCCTCTCGCCTTTATATTACTATTACTACCTTACCGGTACTACGAAACCCTTATCGGTAGTGCCGAACCTTGATTACGAGCGGGGATAAAAGGCTAGCCGTAGGAGCTACTCGCTCCTACTACTCTTCCTTCCTCCATCGTACCAGCCATTCTATCCGGCACCTTAAAATTACCACCTATTACATCGCCTACGCTACTAAGTATCGTAGGTATCTCCTAATTACTACTAATCTTTACCGCTAACCACCTTTAACAAGATACCCGAAGTAAGAGCCTTAGTTTATAGCGATACTATAATAACTATTATAGTAAAACGGCCGGTTCTTTCGAAAGAATAAGCCCTAGTAATTCGGTATTACCTCCTAGGAGGCTCGAATATACCCGTCGAGCTTTTCGATGACGAGGAACTCTTAGCTATTATTAAGGACGGCTATATCTTATCTGGGATAGAGAGGAAGGAACTAAAGAAGGGATTCTTAGAGGATGTAAGACGTTTTTACGAGGTAGATGATGTTATAAAGGTCTGGATCGATTAGGTAATCCGAATAAAGAAGTTCGTGGAGACGTGTTAATTAGATAATTAAATCTTATTAAGACTTCGCGTCGATAAGTATATTACTATATTAAAGGATACCTAGTATAATGCCTGATTGTACTATGCTTAATTATATTATACCTGATTGTATTATACCCGATTATATTATACCTAATTATATTATACCTCGATTGTCCTAATTGTTTCTATAAAGCCCTGTACTGGGTTATTAGTATATAACTAACGTTATTACCTACTTCCGATTTAGTATATTCCTTACTTCTAGCCCTAGTATTAAACCTAATATTACGGAATTCTTTGATATTATATAGTATAAGTATTTCTCGATAAGGGACTATAACTATACTTATACTATAGTTTACCTTTAGTAGCTTTTCCTTACCTTCTTGTTTAATATCCTATTTAACGCTGCCGTTAACCTAGGTAAGACTTAAGCTAAGAAGTACTAGGATATAATGTAAGGATAGCGTACTAATTTACTAATCCTCCCTTAGTTATTAGGCTCGCCTTTTCCGAACGTCGTACCGACTTCGACTACTTAAAGCCCCTACTATTATCTTAGGGTTTCCAGCCTTACAGTCTCCGAGTAGCGTTATCGAGCCTTTCTTATAGCCCTTAAAATAAACGTACGCTTTAAGTAAATGGAGAAATCTATAAATAACCTAGTCTTAACGTTTATAGGCCTAAGCTACCCTTTTTTTAAGGAGTAAGATTAAGTATCTCGTTAGTTAACGTCGTTATCCGTTTAAGCTTATCTGGACGTTACCTTAACCTATTCCGATATTAATATAAGTAGTCCTACTTTAAGTATAGGCTTTCGTTAGTCGCCTTAAACGGGTACGCCTTAATAGCCCCGGCCTTAGTCGTTTAATACCCTTTGTTAGGATTATACAATACCCCGTTCGGACTGTATATCGATCGCCTTAAACCCTTTATCGAACCCTTCTTCCGTTATTCTTACGTTAATAACGCTTCGTTATCCTTAGCTATAGTACTTATCTCGGTCTTTTAGTATTAGGTCGGATAACCCGTTTACGATTACTTTACGGATTATAGGGACCAGGGAAGTACCCCTATTTAAGTATCGAGTATCTCCGGCTCGGTACTTATCCCCTAAGCATACTACTAACTTTTACGGTTAGGCGGCTTACGTAGTAGCTGGACGAATAGCAAAAAGGGTAGTTTAGGAGAGGGCGGTAGCCGCTTAATCCCCTAACGAGCGGCCTATAAGCCGCGCCGATCGACTTACTACCCGATAACGTCGTAATTAGTTATATTTAGTATTATAAGTAAAAGCCGAAGGGTAGCGGAAGACTAAGGTTAGGGGTGATTTATAAACTAAGGGATAGGATTGGACTTTAGATAGCTAAAGGTTATCGAGCCTATTCGTAGGAGCTGTTATAAGCTCGAAAGGAAATTTAAGTTAGGGTATAGGGTATACCCTATATAACGTTCCCGCCCCTAGGTAGTAGATATAGCGTTTTGGCCGGCTAAGCTACTAACGCGGTGGTATATTATTCGTTTCTCGCGCCTCGATAGTTTTAGTTTAGATATTAATACCACTCCTCTCTTACGTACCATAGTAATCCACGTAACGTAATTACGTGTAATTGAACTTGTCGGGCCCTTTAAGTATAGTAAGAAGAGTGAGATAGTTAATTTAATTTGTATCTTTTGCCATCTTTACGGCCGAACCCTTAACTTGTACGTTTTACCGTGTCCGCGCCGAACCGCCTACTATAGTAACGACGACCCGTATATACTAATTGGAGTAGGTGTAGGGTATTTGTTTAAGGGTATGAAAACCCCTATTTACTAACTAGTTTGTAGATTTAGTAGGGGCTAGAGACGGCTTTGGCTAAGTCTAAATATATATCTCTCTATCTTTATCTAATTACATACCCTTTTGGACGAATCTTCTGTTTTCTGGACCTAAAGAAGGCCTTCCTTGTCTTAGCCTCCTTTTAACACGACTCCTTATTGTACGTACGTACGGCTACAAGGCTCCTCTTTAACATAAGGAACGTACAAAGCATAGCAGGCTTACCTTTAAATTTTAAGACTCTAGGAGCCTAAAGGGTATTATAAGGGTTAACAATACTACCTATAGATAGCTTAGCCTTAAGTCTTTTGTTCTCCTCGTAAAGTCTCTTAATAATAGTAGCGAGGTCTTTAGTAGAAGTAGTCTTTCCCTTAGGAGTTAATATAGTAACGATATTACTTTAAACTCGATAAGAGACTTATAACCTACCTTATTTACAGACGCGCCGTCTTTACTTCCTGGTTCTCTCTAATCGTTATAGAGTTTCGTATATATCCCCCCCTCCCCTTCTTAACCCTAGTACGAGTTCGTGATATAAATGTTGGCAAAGTCCACGCTTTACCTTTAGTAGATCTCCCGCTTACTTAGTAGTTTTGGCTATATACTTCTCTAGCTTCCGATCCTTCGAAAACTATACGGGCAGAATCGATTTTTCGGTATTCCGAATCGAGAAATTCTACGTACCCTCTTCGTTACAACCTAGAAGTATTAGTATACCCCGTTTTACGATAAAAGCCAGCTTCTAAAGCCTTTACGCCCCTTTACCGTCCGTTATATTATTTAGTATTTAATATAATACTATAACGGTACTTATTAATACTAAGCAGGTATTTAGTACTAGTAAAACTCGTAGGCGGTTTTAAAACTACTTTACGTTTATTAACTACTATAGCTCGTTTTTCTTCGGATCGGTAGTTTAGTAGGTATAATAATAGTCTACCCGGTTCCTTATTATATAGAAGGCGATAACGAACGTAGTTTCGTATAGTATCTACTATGTCGTTTAACAGAATGGTTCTGTTCTAAAAAAAGTATACTTTACCCTACACTTAGCTTTGTAAAAAAAATACTCCTAACGTAAATCGAACTCGCTACCTCTCGCCTTTATATCGCTGTTGCTACTTTACTGGCCTACTAGAGTAGACCGAACTACGAAACCCTTATCGGTAGTGCCGAACCTTAATTACAAGCGGGGATAAAAGGCTGGCCGTAGGAGTTACTCGCTCCCACTACTCTTCCTTCCTCCATTACACCAGCTATTCTATCCAGCGCCTTAAAATTACCACCTATTATATCGCCTACGCTACCAAGTATCGTAGGTATCTCTTAATTACTACTAATCTTTACCGCTAACTACCTTTAATAAAATACCTAAAGTAAAAGCCCTGGTTTATAGCGATACTATAACAATTATTATAGTAAAGCGGCCGGTTCTTTCGAAAGAACAAGCCTTAGTAATTCGGTATTACCTCCTAAAAGGCCCGAATATACCCGTCGAGCTTCTCGATAACGAGGAACTTTTAGCTATTGTTAAGGACGGCTATATCTTATTTGGGATAGAAAGGAAGGAACTAAAGAAGGGATTCTTAAAGGATGTAAGACGTTTCTACGAGGTAGATAATACTGTAAAGGTTTGGATCGACTAGGTAATCCGAATAAGGAAGTTTGTAGAGACGTATTAATTAGATAATTAAATCCGGCTTAGAGAACCTTTTGGAATAGTAAAGGGTATAGAGGATACGTATACCTTCGCGTCGATAAGTATATTGCTGTATTAAAGGATACCTAGTATAATACCCGGTTATATTATACCCGATTATATTATACCCGATTATACTATACCCGATTATATTATACCCGATTGTATTATACCTCGATTGTCCTAATTATTTCTGTAAAGCCTTGTACTAGAGTATCTACTATATATAACGGGTAATCGAATAGCCGCTTTCGCTTAAATACGGCTAGTATAAGAACTAGGCGTAGGCGTTAGTTTTAGGAATATACAGCTATATATCGAAGTATTTAAGAATATCTTCCCTAGTATGGAACTCTCGGAGATACGCTACGGATAACGTCGTCTAGAACGCCTTTAAATTATATAAGGATCCGATACGATCGGTTGTAAAGTTTAATATATATTAGGGCGTATTATTATTTATATTATCGAACGGTCGAGCTTTTGATAGTATATTTATAAAGAGTAGGTCGGGGCTAATATTACAACCTGTACTCTAGGAGTTAGACTATAAGGCAGTACGCTGTATCGGTTCTTAGTAACGGGGTAAATAAAGGTTACGTAAAGTCCAGACGGGTAGTATTGTCGTCTTTAATAAAGTATTTTACAAAGAGCTTAAAGAAGGTACTTATAAGATTATAAACGAGAATATATATTACTTACGTAAGGAATAAGAACCAGTTCCTTACATAAGGGCTATCTATTAGTCTTTTTATACTAATTTATCTAGGTACTAAAGAGTAGTATAGGAGAGCCGACCCTTTTAGTCCCGAGCCTAGATTAAAAGGCGTCGGCCCTTAGCTAATTAGCCGTATAAAAGGACCTAATATAAACTATCCTGATACCAGGTTAAAATATATCAGCTCCTAGCTAATTAACTAAGCTAATTAGCTAGCTCTTTCCTATTAGATTGTTATAACGGCTTTAAGCTTCCTTAGTCCTACGGTCCTAGTTATCCCGTCTTAGAACTAGGTTATAATACGATTCCCCTCTTTCCAGATTCTTTTTCTATAAAAAATAGTTTAGTACAGGGCTTTACAAAAACAATCGGGACAATTAGGCATAATGTAATCAGGCATAGTACAATCGGGCATAATGCAGTCAGGCATAGTATAGTCAGGCATAGTGTAGTCGGGCATAGCGCAATCGGGCATTATACCAGGTATCCTTTAATACAGCAATATACCTATCGGCGCGAAGGTATACGTATCCTCCATACCCTCTACGATTCCAAAAGGTTCTCTGGGCCGGATTTAATTATCTAATTAATACGTCTTTACGAACTTCCTTATTCGGATTACCTAGTCGATCCAAACCTTTACAACATCATCTACCTCGTAAAGACGCCTTATATCCTTTAAGAATCCCTTCTTTGGTTCCTTCCTCTCTATCCCAGATAAGATATAGCCGTCCTTAACGACAGCTAAGAGTTCCTCGTCATCGAGGAGCTCGACGGGTATATTCAGGCCTTCTAGGAGGTAATGCCGAATTGCCAGGGCTTGTTCTTTCGAAAGAACCGGCCGCTTTACTGTAATAGTTATTATGGTATCGCTATAAACCGGGGCTCTTACTTCGGGCATCTGGTTAAAGGTAGTTAGCGGTAAAGATTGGTAGTAATTAGGAGATGCCTACGATGCTTAGTAGGCGATGTGATAGGTGGCAATTTTAAGGTGCCGGACAGAATAGCTGGTGCGATGGAGGAAGGAAGAGTAGTGGGAGCGAGCTCCTGCGGCCAGCCTTTTATCCCTGCTCGCAATTAAGGTTCGGTACTACCGATAAGGGTTTCGCAGTTCGGTCTACTCTAGCAGGTTGGTAAGGCAGCAACAGCGATGTAGAGGCGAGAGGCAGCGAGTTCGATTTACGTCGGGAGCATTTTTTTTTTACAGAGCTAAGTGTAGGGTAGAGCACACTTTTTTTTGGAACAGAACCATTCTGTTAAACGATATAAAGAATAGTAAGTATTTTCCTTCCCTTTTATCTCCTAATAATACCTACTAACGGTATCTCGAAGCGCTTCCAGCGCGCTTTTAAAAGGGTTTCCTCCGAAGTTACTTTATCCGCTTATATTAATCTTTACAGTATTCCATCCCCTATATCTTATTCTAATTATTTTCGTACCTAACGCTTTTACGTTACCGTCCTAGGTACTAACCGTTATTAGGGCTGTATTAAGCGTAAGGTTTTTTATAATAGGGTCGATTTTACGTCGGCTCTTTTTTAAAGCGTAAAGGACTTACGTATTCTTCGGGAGAAGCGTAAAGAGTTATAAAAATCTATCCTAACGGCTTAGTAGGTTTTTCTTTTTATAATATAGTAAGAAGAGTTTATTTAACGCCGCGTTAATAAGTTATTTCGACAGGGTATTATAATTATCGATACGGAACTAAAGGCGCTTTCTAAATCGGTTCTGTCTTATTTATTAGGTTTAAGGGAGGGCGTTTCGCTAAACGCTCCGATCTCCGACCTTAAATTCCCTTCTTTCGACTAAGTTATATTTAACTCGGTTAATCCGAGTTCCGGCGGTAAAACTACTAAAGTATCTCTAGGTAGTTTAAATATTCGAGTAATTTTTATAAGTTAGATTCTAGTTTATAGTTTACCTATTTTATTAGGTACTTAAGTTTCCCTTTACTAACTCGGAAGTCTAGTATAGTTTCGACTTCGAATTCTTCTTCGTAGTCTTCCGCTTCTACGTTATCGTCGATCTTAACGTTTTTAGGTACTGGTTTAAGAAGGGATATATAAAAAACATTTATTCTAAGTCGTATGGTTTTTAGTAGCGCGAGTTCGTAGTTTAATATTAAAATCTTTTTTACGATTTTAAATAGTCCGATCTTCTTAAAGTCCAGCTTCTTACTAAGTCGTTTAGTTTTAAGGTTTAGTATTTTTAAAAATACTTTATCCCCCTTCTTTAAGCGAGGACCCTTAAGCTTTTTCTTATCGTAGTATTCTCGTATTCTTTCGCGGATAAACTTAAGCGTATCCTAAAGTATACCTTATATCTTATATAGTTTATTTACTTTAACTACCGCTCGTAGGACTTTTATTAATAGTCCTTAGCGTAGTTCCGGGTCGTATCCGTAGTTTACGAAGAATAACGAGGTTTTTATTATATTAGTTTTAAATACGTTATAGGCTATTTATACTATTAGTAAAAGGCTTACCTAGTTATCTTATTCGAAGTTAATATAACTTTAAAAGTATTGTTTAATAACTTAGTTAAGCCGTTTTATTTATTTATTTATCTAGGGGTAGTAGCTCGTTAATAGCTTTAACTTAATATCGAGTCGTATTATAAAAGCTTACTAAAACTTAAAGGTAAATAATTTATCTTTATCTAATATAATATCGTTAAGTAATCCGTAGTAGCTAACAATATTTCTTTCGAATAAGTACGCTAGTTATTCTACTATCGTTTTTTCTCTCTAGGGTAGGAAGTATACTTATTTTGTAAGTCTATTTACTATTACCTAGATAATATTATATTTAACATTAGTACCGTTAGGTACCGTCGACTACGGGAGTTTGGTAATAAAGTCTATAAATATTAACCCCTAAGCCTATTCTGCTATTAGTAGGGGTTTAAGTAATCTATAAGGTTTATATCGGGACGCTTTAGTTTTAGCGTATAATTCGTATTATTTAACGACTTCCTTTACGTTAACTTTAATACCTAGAAACGCGTAGTATTACTATACTCGTTCCCTTATTTTCTTAATACCGGGGTATCCTCCTAAGGCTATTTCGTATAGTTCCTTAATAACAGCTTCTTATTACGATAGTAGGACGAAGGCCTTACCATTATATTATAAAGGGTCCTGTACTTCTAAGCCCCTTATAATTCCGTAGTTTTTCTAGTTATACTTAGGTTAAAGTTAGTATCGTTTTACCTAATACTTAAATTTCTCTTATTTAGTATAGTAGGTTTTTATATAGTCCTTTTATATTTGTAGTAAGTATTTTAAAGTCCCGTTTACTTTAGTAAATAGTAATATTAATTCTAAGTCTTCGTTTCCTTTATAGTCCGGCCTTCGGCTTAGTACATCTACTCGGGTATTATCTTTTCCCTTAACGTAGTAAATTTTAAAATTAAACGGGCTAAGGAATTTTACCTAACGGATCTGCTAAAGGGATAGTTCTTTTATTATAAAATACTTAAGGTTCCTATAGTTAGTATAAACGTTAATTGGTTTCTTAGTTCCGTTTAGGTAAAGTCTTTACTTCTCGAATACTTTAATTATTACTATAAGTTCTTTATCGTATACCGGGTAATTAAGTACGGGCCTTAAGATCTTTTTCGAGAAGAAGGCGACGGGGTATCGTTTATCCTCGTATTTTTAATATAGTTTAGCTTTTATTATAAAGTCGGAAGTATCCGTATCGATATAAAAGGGCTTACTAAAGTCCGGTATCTGTAGTATTAGTTCTTTATTAACTACATTGCGTAGTTCGTTAAATACCTTTTATTATATATAGGTTTACTCGAAAGTTTTCCCTTCCCTTATAAGCTCGTAAAAGGGTTTCGCGATACTATTAAATCCTTTAATAAAGGATCTGTAAAAGTTAATAAATCCTATAAATATCCTTACTTCTTTTCTATTCTTAGGTATTAGCCAGTCCTTAACTACTTTTATTTTCTCGGGTTCTATCCTAATTTCTTTTAGAATAATTTCAAATCCTAAGAAGGTTGTTTTCTAGATATAAAATTCGCTTTTACCAGGATATATAGATAAGTTCGCTTCTACTAATTTCTGTAATACTTAATATATATATCGCTGGTATTCTTTAAGGGTTTTTAAATAAATTAGGATAACGTAATCCACCAGCGAGCTACGCACACCACCGAGCTACGCACTTTTCCAGACATCGCGACCTCCATCAGCAATTACTCCACCATACCACAACAACAGAATATCTGTACAAACCAAAGAAGCGAGAATTATCCTTACTATCGAGGCTATCCGTACGACCTAAAAACTTTCCTACCGACGTACAGTTACAATCTATAACGTCCCTAAATCAACCCTCCGCGCCAGAATAACCGGAGTCGCTTCTAAAGCCCTTAGCGTTAACGCCTTTTAAAACCTAACGACAGTAGAAGAGGAGGTAATTATCTAATATATACTCGATCGGGACTTACGAGGATTTTCGCCCCGGGTTGCTAATATTGGAGATATGGCCAATCTTCTACTTCGGAAACGAGATACGCGTCCCGTTGGAAAGAACTAGCCGGTACGCTTTATTACGTAACGCCTAGAGTTAAAGACGCGTTTTAATCGCGTTTATAACTATTAGAAAGGCCTTTACGAAGATCCTATAATTCTTAAGCCGTAGTTCTAACTGGTTACTAATATATAGGTAAAATACGGTATTATGGATACCGACTTTTATAACTTCGATAAGACGGGCTTTATAATGGGTATAATTCGGCCTGGGATAGTCGTTACGCGCTCCGATTAGGTCGGAAAACTAAAGGCTATTTAGCCTAGTAATCGAGAATAGGCGACTATGATTTACAGTATCGTTAGCGACGGCTTTATAATACCCCCTTTTTTAGTAGTAAAGGGCCGTTTCTACCTCGTAAGTTGGTACTCTAAATACTAGATTCCTAACGATTAGGCTATTAAGATAATACCTAACGGATGGACGGATAATACGACTAGTTTAGATTAGTTACAGTATTTCGATAAGTATACTAAAGGCCGTTAGATAGGTAGCTATTAGATATTAGTTCTTAATAGCTATAAGAGCTACGTTAACGCCGAATTCGAGAAATATTATAAAGAGAATAATATTATTACTATCTACCTACCTCCCTATTCCTCGTATCTAACCTAGCCTTTAAACGTAGGTTATTTTAACGTCCTTAAAAAGATGTACGGCGCTAAAATCAAGTACTTTATTAAGGCCCGAATCACCTATATTATAAAGTCTAAGTTCTTCCTTACGTTTAGGGCCGCCTTTTACCGTACTTTTTCTAAAGAAAACGTTCTTAGAGGTTTTCGAGGGTCTGGACTTATCCCCTACGACCTGTAGGCTATACTTTCGAAGCTGGATATAAAGTTACGGACGCTAATACCTTCTAAGACTTACAATAAACCGCTGATACCTTAGGTCTCTAAAACGCCTATAACCACTAACGAAGCCCTTTCGCAGTTAACTCTTATTAAAGGTCGAATCGTTAGATACTAGGGAAGCTCCCTAATACTAATTTTAGCCGTTATCGACTAACTTTCGAAAGGAATATAAGCGTTTACCTATCTGGTCCACCTGTTAAAAGCCGAGGTATAGATATTACAGGAGGCTAATACGGTACTTTCGAAGCGATAAAGGGCTAAAAAAACGCGTCTTTAGGATAGAGGGGCTATTAATGGAAGCTAAGCCAGGGAGATAATGGAAGAAAAAGGTATGGTTAAGGTAGAGGAGCGAGTTAAAAAGGAAAATAGGGGTTTATTTAAGAGGCGTCGGACGGGTACGCGGCTTTATAGTATCTGTCGTAAGACTGGCTATAATATAAGGATATATCTAGATATTAGAGCGATTAATAGCTTAAGTGATTCTAAGTAGTTTTAATTAATTGTATATGTTTTTGGTGGACTTTTGGCAGTTTGTAGTCGCGATGTCTGGAAAAGTGCGTAGCTCGGTGGTGTGCGTAGCTCGCTGGTGGATTACGTTATCGTTAATATATATAAAGACGAACTAGTCTAAGAAAGGTCGTAAGGTATAGTCGATTATACTTTAAAATATCACGGGGGCGTTAGTAAGTCTTATAGGTATAACCTAGTACTTAAAGTACTTATAACGAGTTCGAAAAGCTATCTTTTATTCGTCTCTTTCCTTAACTCGGATATATTCGAATCCCTAGGGGAGGTTGAGCCTAGTAAACTATCGTATTCCTGTTAATCGATCCTTTATTTCCCTAATAAGAGGTAACGGGTAGCGGTTTTTAATTATATCGTCGTTTAGTTATTGGTAGTTTACTATAAGCCGTAGCTTAATAGTTCCCTTTTTTAAAACAAATAGGATTAGGAATATAACGGGTAACTGTAATTCCTTAATAAATCCCTTAAGTTAGTTTTCCTAAATGTATTCTTAAAGGGCTTCGTCTTATCGAGGTTTAAGATAATAGGCCTTGTAATATTTAGGCTTCGCTCTTTCTTTAAGTTTAATCTTATAGTTAAAAGGAGTCTATTCGGGAAGCTTATCGATAATCTTTTTCCTAAATACTAAATATATATAGTATTTTAAGGGCACTTCTTCGAGGTCTTCTTATCGTTTTTTGGTTTCCTTAAGGTAGTTCTCCTTATCTATCTTAATATATATAACCATTTTATATAGTTCGTCATTAGGTATCGTCGCCTCGTTATAGGTTAATCGATTATTTCGCTTATAGGGATTTTATATCCTCTAGGCGCCTGGAAGCTTTATCTCTTTAGCCCTTTTAAGTCGGGATTTAAGGTAGCTACTTTCCCAGTCTATCTATAGGTTATATTTCTTTAACTATGGAAATCCTAAGATAATATTACATCTTTATTATTATTATATATCTTATTCCGTTTAGCTTATAGCTATTCTATATAGAAATACGGTCCCTTTTTTTAATCTCTTTTACCGCGCGTACGGGTCTCTGTACGAAGTCTGGTCGACCTCTTTCTTTAGTCTTTATCTATCTAAAATGCTAGATCTTGTTTATCCAGCTTAGTAATAAAGGAGTTTTTACCTATTTAGGCGCGTATTACAAAGGAAATATATATACAGATATATATATATATATGTAAGGGCGGCGTCCTCTCTCCCCTCTTACGGTCCGCCTTTATCGCTATATCTACTACTTATTGTATGTTTTTATTAGTATTCTAATATTCGTATATTCTTTACTTTAAAGCTTGGGCCGTAAGGCCTAGCCCCGGGGTTTTAGCCGGCCTTACTTTCGGGGGGTTTACTTTTAAAGGGCTTACTTTCGAGGGGCTTTACTTTTCCCAATCTAGCCGCCTATTAACCTATTTAATCGGCCTTCCACTTCCTTCGAGACTCTCCCTTCTTCTCTTTTTCCACTTTTTCGCTAACCTTCTTCTACCCCCTTCCTCTTTTACTAACTAACCTTTTCTATTTTTACTTTACTTTACCCCGGCTTTAACTATTTAACTACTCTTATTATAGCTTCTACTTCTAGTTTTACGGGTAATACTACCGTCCCCGCTCCCTTCTCGGCCTGTAAGCGCGCTATTTCCGCTTCTTTACCTACTATAGCTATTAGTTTAACTCTTACTAAGAAGAAGTCGAAGTTAACTAAGGCTAATCTTAAAGCTAAAAACGCCCGCCTTAAATAGGCGTCTTTTATAAAGACTATAAAGGCGGTTATCGATTCGTAAGTCCTTATCTCTATTTCTTCCTTAGTCCTTTCTCTTACTAACTTCATCTAGTAATATACTGGTTCTTTATAAACTGTCTTACTTTACCTACGTTACGATTTTCGGTAAGGCCTTTCTTAGTACTAAGTTCCGCCCAGGCTTTGCTCGTCTTTATTAAAAGCTTCCTAGCTAGATTAAGTATAAGAATTACCAAGTTACTCGCAGCTAGTATATTTTCGTAAGTCGCTTTCTTCCTTTCTATCTATTTTCGCCCTAACTTTTAGCTAACTTCGTTTAAATTCCCTCGGACCTTTAGTCTTAAGTAGATAAATATAACTCCCTTCTAACTAAGCTTAAAAGGGCTTACGCCGCTTCTTCCGATAGTCCTCCCTAAGGTTTAAAGTCCCGGTTTTTAAACGCGTAGGACGCGTTAAAGCCTTTCCTTCGAACCGCTCGCTAGAACGCTAATACTAATTAAGTTTCCGTTTCGGCTCTTATTATTAATTTAACTAACGTTATTTCTCTTTTAGCTCCCGTCTCGACTATTACCTTAACTCCCTTAGCCCTTCCCCTTACTTTTACTTCCTTCGCTCCCGCTTTTAGTATTAGCCTAGGTTTTTCCGTCGCTTAGTCTTTTAGTAGTCTTAGTAACGGTTTTTACAGCGTTCCTTTCCTTAAAGTCGGTTTATTTTTAAAACTCCTTCGTCTAAATTTCGACTCCCTCTTCTTTAATATTTGTAATGTTATTACTCCTCTTAAGGCTTAGGTTAGTACCTTTCTAGACGTCTAGGTTTATCCCCTCTGTCACGGGAGTCAGTTAGACTAAAGAGACAAGGCTGCGATAGGGTCTGTACTGGATTATGGAAAATATTAAAGATGTAGGAGGAAGGGTTGTAAGGCCTGTCCGACTACATTTGCAAATCTATCTAGTAGGGTGGTAAGTCAGGGTGTAGGGAATAGGGGTAGTAGCCGGCATCTGGGTTGTAGGCTGGTTCTGGCTATAGCACGTACCTTGGCACGTATACCTAGGTCTATGCCTTATAAGGGCTTATATTTTGGACAGCCAGAATCCTCTCCTAATACATATACACTAACCACGCAATCAATACACCGTCTTTTTCCACACAATCTATAACCGGCTTCGCCGGCCAGCCGTCTTTAATTTTGTTTTGGTTATTATTTCTCCATAGGGTATAAAAACCCCTATTTAAATAGTAGACTATACCGGATAACTGTACAGCCTGGCTTTCCTAGTTAGACGAGTCGCGTACCTCTCGTAACGACCGCGACAATCATCCCTATCTCTATCGGCTTATTAAAGCAAAAGATATAGTAGTATTCACTTACTTAACTATATAACTACAACGACGCGCCTAACTACGGTACCCCCTTTGTTTTCCTTTCGATTCCGACGACGCGCGCGCGCGACTAAGCCTCTCCGACAACCTCCGATACGCCTGTCGATTCCAGTACTTATCTAGCGCTTTAAAGGTAGCAAGACGCCTCGCTTCTACGCGTTTAGACGCTTTAAACGCTCCAGACGATAACCCCCCTCGTCGCCTAGTCGCCTAGTCGCCTATAGTCGCCCTCGTCGCCCTCGTTACCCTCGTTAAGCCTCCGCGCTCCAGCAAGCCCTTTAACGGTCCCGACGCTCTGTATACAACCCTTTTTCCGAGAGATATATTATTCGATTCGTAACGTACGCGCTTACTAGGAGACTTATCCGGCCTATATACTACCCTAAAAGAATATTTGGCTAGTAAGAGCCTTTAAGAGATAAAGAGATAGAGAGATGGAAAGATGGATTGTAAAGTATTAACCGTTTTAAGTAGATGGAGTAAACTCCTAAGGACGTGGAATTTTTCGAACCTTGTAAAGGGTAGAGACTTATTATTTTATTTATAACCTTCGGCCTTTTGTCTGGTTATTTCGAGTTTGTTCGTAGGAGTTATTACAAACTCGAGGGGAAGATTAAGTTAGGGTATAGGGAATAGGGGTAGTAGCCGGCATCTAGGTTGTAAACTGGTTCTGGCTATAGCACGTGCCTTGGCACGTGTACCTGGGTCTGTACCTTATAAGGGCTTGTATTTTGGACAGCCAGAATCCTCTCCTAATACATATACACTAGCTACGTAATTAACATACCGTCTTTTTCTATACATTCTATAGCCGGCTTCGCCGGCTAGCCGTCTTTAGTTTTGTTTTGGTTATTATTTCTCCATAGGGTGTAAAAACCCCTATTTCGTAGCGTGCCGATAAGGTAATAAAGCTAATAAGGCGATAAGGCTTACAACCACCACCTATTATAGCATATACCGTAACAATCCCCCCTTTGCGAGAAAGCTCGCCCTCGAGCCGACTATCTATCTATCGTACAGTTAAACTAACTTATTACTTCTTATTAAAGAGAGCCCTTAAATCCTTCTACGTAGGCAGGTCCTTGTATTCGCTACGTTAGTAGTTAGCGTCGTTTATTAGGTTAAGTACTTTAATTAAAGTGATTATACTTAGGTCCATAGGCTCTCCTTTATCCTTATTACCGTAGTCTTTACTGTAGGAGCCAGACTAAGGGGTGCTATTGTACGCGCTTATAAGTTGTAGAAGAATCTTAACAAAGCCGTTATAATCGGAGGGGATAAGGATTTACGCGTCGAGCTTAGTTCTAACGTTACGGTTAAGCGAGCGACGAAGAATAGCGATTTTAGTAACGTCGGGCTACTTA
>Ga0247817_10000726_pt1 | contig 17555 bp, 16 predicted proteins | sample UWRJL212509R1_FD_178010 | JGI IMG/M metagenome (GOLD analysis project Ga0247817, IMG submission 178010) | Plant litter microbial communities from Arlington Agricultural Research Station in Wisconsin, United States - UWRJ-L212-509R-1 | ecosystem: Environmental > Terrestrial > Plant litter >...
TGGTGCAAATCTTTTTGAAATTGCTCAGCAAGTGAATGAAGAATAAAAAAGCTGCTTTGCACGGTAGGAAGATTATGTGCTCACAGGGGGATTCGAACCCCCACACCACTTAAGGCACCACCCCCTCAAGATGGCATGTCTACCAATTTCACCATGTGAGCAATGAATTGGCTTCAAAGATATAAAAAAACTCCATCGGATGTTTGGTCCTTAGCTTATTTTATTACAACATCCTGTATAAATCTTGATGCATCGGGATTGACAGGCTTATAAAAAACTTTTTGTGTTTTAATCTTCCGGATATCCAGTCCATCTACATACAGGATCACATATTTTCTGTCTACATCAAAATACACGTGCTTTACAACACCTTCACTCACTGTAAAGAATTCAGGTTTATAATATACACGACTCATAGGTTCATAAAACTGTACCTTAACGGGAATGTACATTGCATATTTTTTGGATGTATTGGGTATGCACGTGGCAGATTCTATAAATTGACTATGCACAATTACAGTCTCTTCTTCATCCATCGGTTTGGTAAGTCTCAGTTTCAATAAGCCTTCCTCCACAATAGCATTATCGGGAGTGAATACACATTCATTTGAGTCAAACGTATGTGTGGCCAATTGCCAGCGACTAACATCGAGTTGATTAAAATCATCGGTCCATATTAATTTAAATGTGTCCTTAGAGGTGGGTTGATACGCATAATATTTCACATAATCGTACGCCGCTTCCAAAGGAAATTTTGAGGCATCAATTTTCCCCGCCCAACCAACAGCGCTACTGGGCCATACATTCATCATTAATTTTTGAGGGCTATTCATTTTTGCAACATGCTCTCCTGTTTGCCGGTACACTTCTGTTCCATCAACCAACCAGGCAATGTATTTGGGTGTCCATAAAAATGCATACGTGTGAAAATCTTCGTGCGGATTGAATGGCAACACATAACGTTTTTCAAACATTTGATGATTACCGACTATGGCATTAAACTGGACTTCGTTCGAGTAGCGACCCAAGATCTCTACATCAATTTCATTCCACTTGGTTGCAAAATCAGCTTCATCATAAAACGTAAAAAAGGAATAGATCATACCGCTTGCTTCAGACGGTTTCATCCGCACTTCAAACTTACCATACGTAAACGTTTCAATGGTTCGTATTTCAGCCCCTAAATAAGGCTTCTCTTGAGCCCAAATGCCATTACTGACACCAAAGATCAAAAGTAGCATTACGAATACTCTCATCATCATTAAATCACATTAGAAGTTTGATTTCTTTGAAAATACAATTAAAAAATTGTAAAAAAATAAAAGGTTGCACTTTTATCAAGTACAACCTTTGCATTTCTTGTGATCCCGCTGGGATTCGAACCCAGGACCCTAACATTAAAAGTGTTATGCTCTACCGGCTGAGCTACAGAATCAGAAATAATTACATCACGATATTTTAAAAGAAAAAGGTTGCACTCGTGAAAGGATGCAACCTTTATTTTCTTGTGATCCCGCTGGGATTCGAACCCAGGACCCTAACATTAAAAGTGTTATGCTCTACCGGCTGAGCTACAGAATCATTGTGCTTTTACGAATTATTTTTCCGTAATTGCGTGTGCAAAAGTACGAGAGTTTAATGAAAAAGCAAAGCCTAGTCCCTAAAATATTTCTAATAACAGCACTTTTTTCATGCTTAGTTTTCAACACAAATGCTAATTCACTAAAAAACACCAATATAACAAAAGGAGATTCCTTATTTAACAAGAAGGATTATCAGGCCGCTATAACCTGTTACAAAACCGCTTTTGAAGAAAATAACGCATTTTCGCAACAAATGCTCTCCAGAATGGCAATGATTGAAGAAGCCTCTGATCATTATGTAATGGCTTTGTATTATTTAAATACTATGTATTCATACTACCCCGATAGCCGCGTAATTCAAAAAATGGAGGATCTGGGAAATAAATATCACTTAAGCGGATATAATTATACCGACCTTGAATACATTATTTCTATTTACAAAGAATATTATTACTACATCATTTTTTCATTAAGTGCTTTAGGTATCCCTTTTATTATCTATTTGTTTATGCTCAGACGTAATAAGGTGGGCCTGGGCATACGCCCTCTATTATTCTTATGCATCTTAGGTGGAGTGTTTTATCTAAACAATTACGACATTACTCCCTCTATGGGAATTATTGAAAATGATTGCACTTTGATGGAAGGTCCTTCAGCAGGAGCAAATGCTGTAGAAACAATTGACGCTGGGCACAGGGTTCGTGTCATTAAAAAAGAAGGCGTTTGGTATGAAATCGCCTGGAGAGAAAAATATCTTTTTGTGCGTGATATTAATTTATTACCGATTGGTAATTAAAAATTCATTCACAGCTTTTAGATGTATTGCCTGAACCATTTTTGAATGCGGTAAAGGAAGTTCAATATACACGGCCTTTAATTCATTACTGATTTTTTTTATTGCTTTATGAGCCACCAGTTCATCGCTCGATCCTACTGCAAAAAGCAGAGGTATAGAATGAAATTGAATGTGTTGAATAAATTTTTTCGACGTTATCTGCAGTTTCCTGAAATATATCCACGTATTAAAAATACGCTCTCGTTCTGTGGGTGCTTGCAGGCTTCTTTGAATGAAATTTGCTGTTGCTGAATGTGTGATTTTTAGAAAATTAAAAATCTTAGCAGGGTAAATAATTAGAGAAGGATATGTTAGAACGGTTTCAAAAACAAGTCTACATAGAGCATTTGAGGTAGCAATACGAAACCAGAAATTATTTCCAAACCCATCTGGTGCAATAAGTGCGATTCGTTGAATGCGTGTCTGATACTTTTGTAATACTGCAAAAACAAACCGGGACCCTATACTAAAAGAGAAAAGAGAAAACGTATGAATCGAATGCTTTTCAAGTATTTTTTCAAAAAGCTGATTCCATTCTTCTATCGAAATAAAATTAGTCTGATGTTGTAATACTTCACTGTTTCCATGAAAAAAAAGATCAATCGTTATAACCGTATATTCTGTTAGAATAGCAGGAATGAATGTTTCAAAAATATCCGCAGTCTGTCCAAAACCATGAAATAAAAATAAAACTTTCTTACCGCCATTGTAATATCTGTAAGAAAGTTTGTGCGTCTCTGTAACAATAATTTCAGGATTAAATTCCATCTTCAGTAAAAAGAATAATAAGATATATTTAATCCTGAAATCATATATGTCATCAGCACTATTTATCAGTAGGCTTCAATAAGTCGATTATAAAAATATCAACCAATTCATCGTCATCAGAGATGTATGTTGGAGAACAGCCATTTATCACTTTATTTTCCAATGGGATTTTATAGGCATCGTAATTTTTATTTATTTTTCTGCCTGTATCTTTTAGTGGAATAAACTTACCTTCATCATTTTTAATAAGCAAAGGCAATACAAATTTCCCAGCTTGAATTCTAGCACGTCCATCATACGTTGTACAAGCACCATTATGGCGGATAGTAATGATTGTATTATACAAACCATCTGTTAAAGTATAAGCTCCTTTTTTAGCAAAGACAGCTTTATATTCTTCATAACAATCTTTGTTTGCTGCCGCAGAATCTGCAGTCTGAGCTAGTGAGAAAAAGTGCGCAGAAAATAATGCTACAGCGAATAAGAAAATCTTCATGTTGATCTTGTTTAGAGTTTAATTGTGTATGCTTTTAATTATATTTTTTTGTCTAAAAACATCTATCAAAATAACCATTTATTAAATGCATGGTATTTTAAAGATATGATTTATCAATTAATATCAAATATAAATAAAATTTACATACATTTGAGCATCAAAGTATTATTTCTATTACAGTACATATATGTTAAGAAAAACATTCTATATTCTATTTTTCACTTCATTTTTTGGATGCAAGCCTTCAGAAAAGGATCTAAAAAAAGAACCTGTTCAAATCCAATTTGTAACTCCTGCTAAATCAAATTTACCTGTATTTGATGAATATGTAGGTCAAACCTTTGGTAAATCAGACGTTCAGGTTACATCCCGTGTTGAAGGCGTTGTAACTAAAATTTATTACAAAGAAGGTGATCCCGTAAAAAAAGACCAGTTGCTTTACTCGATAGATCCTATAGAATATCAAACAAAAGTTGACCAGGCAAACGGTGAACTGGAACGCGCAAAATCTGAACTTGTAAACGCAGAAGAAAATTTAAAGCGTATAAAACCTCTTGCAGATATGAATGCAGTATCAAAGAGAGATTTAGATGAAGCAATAGCAAAAGCAAATGCCGCAAAAGCAAAAGTGAAAGCACAGGAAGCGGTTAAGGCAGGTCAGCAAATTTCATTGAACTATACAAATGTACACGCCCCTATTGCGGGTGTAATCGGTATCAGCAATGCGCTGGAGGGCGACTATGTTTCGCCGATTGGTACAAAGTCTGTATTAAATACAATCAGCGATATTTCAACAATTCGCGTGCGGTTTACAATTACAGAAAACGAATATTTAAAATTTGCTGATCAAAAAGTATCCACCGGTGAAGGAAAAAGCAAGTTCAAGCTCTCGCTTATTTTAAGCAATGAAACTGTTTATCCGTACACAGGAACAATAAACTTTAAAGATAGAAGAATTGATCCTGCTACAGGCAGCATGACTATAGAAGCTATGTTTGAAAACCCCAATAAATTATTGATCCCAGGCCAGTATGTACGGGTCCGTATACAAACCTCTGAAATTGAAAATGCAATAACTGTTCCTCAACAGGCCGTAAGAGAAATTCAGGGTATTTTTCAAGTGTACATCATAGACAATCAAAATAAACTTCAGGTACGGATTGTAAAGGTTGGCGAAAAAACAAAAGGCAAATGGGTTATTACAGAAGGCTTAACGGGTGCAGAACGCGTTGCCTTATTAGGAAATAATTTCCTTACTATTAATACCGTTGTAGATCCTATACAAGCAAAAACGGACTCAACAAGCGTAAAATAATTTATTGGTATGGGAAAGTTTTTTGTTAATCGACCAATTGTCGCAATCGTAATTTCTATTGTACTGATCTTATTAGGTGTGGTTGCCCTCACCTCTTTACCGATCAGTCAATATCCGGATATAACGCCTCCGGAAATTCAGATCACTACAAACTATCGTGGTGCAGGCGCTGTTGCTGTGGAGCAAGCTGTTGCTACTCCCATTGAACAGAAAGTAAACGGCGTTGAAGAGATGCTGTACATGAAAAGTACGAATGCCAGCGATGGCTCTATGACCATTCGTGTAACCTTTGATGTTGGAACCGATCTGGACAAGGCAAACATGCTTACACAGAACAGAGTTTCTCAAGGTACTGCCTTTCTTCCTTTAGAAGTAAAAAATGAAGGTGTTACGACAAAGAAGTCTTTATCATTTCCATTGCTCTTAATTTCTCTGCAAGCCGAAGGAGCATTATACGATAACAACTTTTTATCAAACTATGCCAGCATCAATATCGTTGATCCTATATCCCGGATTAAAGGTGTAGGACAGGTAAACTTAATGGGTGGCAGCGAATATGCCATGCGCATCTGGTTAAAACCCGACCAGGTTGCCCGCCTGGGATTATCGGTGAATGAGATCATGCAGGCTGTAAAAGAGCAAAACACGATCTCTGCAGGTGGTTCTATTGGCGGCGCTCCGGCTGCGGCAGGCGTTGATTATTCATATACGGTAGTTCTTCAGGAGAGACTAATGACCGTTCAGCAATTTGAAAACATCATTATAAAATCTGCTGACAACGGATCAACCATCCGATTGAAAGATGTAGCACGTGTTGAATTCGGTTTAGAGAACTACAACAATATTGGCCGTGTGAATAGTACGCCATCTGCGATCATTGCTATTTACCAGGTACCTGGTTCAAACGCACTTGACGTTGCAGATCAGATCAACGCGCAAATTGAGGAAATGACAAAACGTTTTCCTCCCGGTGTAAATGCAAAAATAACGCTTGATACAACTAAACCAATCATGGAAGGTGTGCATGAAATCATTCATACACTTTTCGAAGCTATTATTTTAGTAATCTTAGTTGTATTTATTTTTCTTCAGGATTGGCGTGCTACCATTATCCCTTTAATGACTGTACCTGTTGCTCTCTTGGCAACATTCATGGCTTTTCCGTTATTGGGTTTTTCTATCAATACGCTTTCTTTATTAGGCCTTGTTCTTGCAATCGGAATTGTAGTGGATGATGCAATTGTAGTTGTTGAAGCGGTTATACATAATATGGAACATGGACTGAATCCCAAAGAAGCTACAATAAAAGCCATGGACGAAATCTCAGGTCCTGTGATTGCAATTGCATTAATATTATCTGCAGTATTTATTCCCGTAGCCTTTATACCAGGCATCTCAGGAAGTTTGTATCAGCAGTTTGCTGTAACCATTGCTATTTCTGTTTTATTCTCGGCATTCAATGCATTAACACTTAGTCCGGCATTGGCAGGATTATTACTAAAACCAAAAGATCCGAACAAAAAGAAAAACATCCTTGACAAGTTTTTTGAAAAATTCAACAAAGTATTCGATGCGCTTACATCCAAATATACAGGTGTTGTAGGAATTCTTGTTCGTAAATCTTATAGAAGCTTAATTATAACTGCTCTTATTGCTGCACTTATATTTATTGTATACAAACGTATTCCAGGTGGATTCGTGCCTGGAGAAGATCAAGGTTATTACATGATCAACATACAGCTGCCGGATGGTTCTTCTCAGGAACGTACAGATGCCGTTACAAAAAAAGTTGAAAAGATAATGGCCTCGATTGAAGGTATTCAATATTCAACTTCGGTCGTTGGTATGTCTATGCTATCAAATACAAGTGCCAGTAATTATTCGACTGTATTTATTTCGCTTCATGAATGGAGTGAACGCAAACATGTGAATGAAATAATAAAAGAAACAAATTTTAAATTATTGCAATCTATTACTGAAGCTACGTGTGTTGCTTTTGCTCCACCTCCAATTGCAGGTCTTGGAAATTCTGCAGGCTTTAGTCTTATGCTGCAGGATCGAAGTGGAAATCCACCTGCATATCTAGCTGAGCAGATGCAATCTTTCTTAACAGAACTCAATAAGAGACCTGAAATTGCACGGGCTTCATCAACATATCAAGCAGGCATCCCTCAAATTAAAATGATTGTTGATACGGATAAAGCTAAAAAACTTGGTGTATCACTGGATGAAATAAATAAGATGATTGGTGGATTCTTAAGCACTATGTATGTGAATGATATCAATCGTTTTGGGAAACAGTACAAAGTATTGATGCAGGCAGATCTGAATTATAGGAAAGAAGAAAAGGATTTAGCATATTTCTTTGTTCGGTCGAACAAAGGTGAAATGATTCCGCTGAATACGCTTGTAACCTTGAAGGAAGAATACGGACCAGCGTTCACCAACAGATTCAATATGTTCCGTTCTGCTGAAATCAGCGGTTTACCAGCCACCGGCATTAGTTCAGGTGAGGCGATGAAAGCAGTCGAAGAGGTGGCAGAAAAAACACTCAATTCAAACATGAGTATGGAGTGGATAAACTTAAGTTATCAGGAAAAAAAGGCAGAAGGAAAAGCAGGTGTTGTTTTTGCTTTTGCAATTGTACTTGTATTCTTAATTCTTGCTGCTCAATATGAAAGCTGGACACTTCCATTCAGCGTATTGCTTGGTGTTCCAATCGCTATACTTGGAGCATTTGGCGGTTTATGGATGATGAACCTGATTGATCCGAGTTATGTAAATAATATCTACGCGCAGATAAGTCTTATTATGCTTATCGGCTTGGCAGCAAAAAATGCTATTCTGATTGTAGAATACGCTAAAATGTTAAAAGAACAAGGTATGACGGTAATGGATGCTGCCATGGAATCTGCAAAGCTTCGTTTCAGACCAATCTTAATGACTGCCTTTGCTTTTATACTTGGTGCCACTCCTCTACTAACCGCATCCGGTGCCGGTGCAGAGGCACGCAAAGTAATGGGTCTGGTCGTTTTCAGCGGAATGTTAATTGCTTCAATTTTCGGGATCATTATAATCCCGGCATTGTATGTTGTAATCGAAAAAATATTTAATAAGAGTAAGTAATGATGAAGGCAAATCGAATTATAATTTTTATCGGAGGAATCCTTCTTTATTCTTCTTGTATGGTTGGACCTAAATACAACCAGCCTGATATTAGTACGTCAACAAAGTTTAGTGAAACATTTACGACAACAATCCCTTCTGATACTACTAACCCATACGAATGGTTTAAGCTATTCGATGATTCAACACTTGTAGATCTGATCAAAGTTGCCTTAGATTCAAATTACGATGTACGTATTGCAGCAAAGCGTATTGACGAATCAAGAGCCTTATATGGTATGGCTAAAGCAGATCTATATCCGTCCTTCAATTATAATGGCGGATATCTACATTTCAACCCAACCGAGAATGCGCCTGTACCCATTGGTACTACGTATGACTATTTCAGAGCAAATGTAGGCATGTCCTGGGAGATTGATTTCTGGGGCAAAATAAGACACAGTAAAAATCAAGCATACTATCAAATTCTCGCTTCCGAAGATTCACGAAAAGCCATTCAATTATCAATTGTTACCGACGTAGCAACAATGTATTTTAATCTCGTTGACCTGGATAATAAAATCGCTATTACTCAACGTACCGTTGATTCCAGACAAAAAATGTTTGACATTATCAACAACAGATACTCATATGGTGATGTTCCCGAAATTGATAAGCTTCAATCTGAGCAACAATTAGAAGATGTAAAAGCAATCGTTTATCAGTTAGAAAGACAAATAAAATCTACCGAACGAGCATTGTGTTTATTATTGGCACAAACACCCAGACCTATTGCAAGAGGTAAAACAATTGTTGATCAAACAGTGAGTCCATATATACCGGAAGGTATTCCCTCTGATTTATTATCACAACGACCGGATATTCGTGCATCGGAAAAACAACTTCAAGCACAATATGAAAAAATCGGTATGGCCGTTGCTATGCGCTACCCCTCATTTCAAATCACAGGGTTATTTGGATTTGTAAGCTCTGACGTAACGGAAATAATTTCTACAGGATCTATAACGAATTACATTTCAACTTCCTTAACAGGCCCTCTTTTCAATTTTGGAAAAAACAAAAGAAGAGTTGAATCTGAAAAAATGAAGATGGAACAATTAGCTCTTACATATCAGCAGAACTATATACAGGCATTGGTTGAAGTTGAAAACGAGCTTACAAATGTTCGTACAATGAAGGAAGAACTGCAACATAGAAAAAACCAGGTTGATGCAGCTACTAAAGTTCTTGAATTGTCCAAAGCCCGATACACGAGTGGTTATACGGATTTCATTGAAGTACTTAATTCCGAACAAACCTTATTCACTGCAGAATTAAGCTATTCAACGTTGATGAAAGAATATTTGAAAGCATATGTAAATCTATATAAAGCTTTCGGCGGAGGATGGTAATACCGAATTGTATTTTACCGAAAAGTGTAACGTATGCAAAACCTACAAACGTATGTAGTGAATGGGGAATCTATTTCAGGATCGGCGATACATTCAGCAAATAGTTTTTTAAGTAATACATTTTAAGTAATAGGTTTTAAAGAAGAGTTTAGTTAATCGAACTTTTTTTATTACTCAACTATTTTGCTCTTTTGATATACAGGAACTCCTGCAACATACGTAGCATCTACAGTTTCTTCATTCCCAAGTATGGTTAATACAAACAATGCTTCTTCAATCGATTCTACTCTATTCATGCGTTCTTTCAATAAGGGTGTAGCATGTTTATTCAGCACTACAAAGTCTGCTTCCTTCCCTACTTCCAATGTGCCTATTTTATCTTCTAAAGACAATGCCCTTGCTCCACCTAACGTTGCGAGATACAACAACTTCAATGCATCTAATGACACATTCCGCAACTGTGCAACTTTATACGCTTCGTTTAAGTTGGTAAGTAGCGAAAAACTTGTACCAGCACCAATGTCACTTCCAATACCAACTTCAACCGGTCGATTCGATTTTTTTGCGTCAGAAATATTGAATAATCCGCTACCTAAAAATAAATTAGAGCTTGGACAATGCGCCAGCGATGTTTCTGTATCGTGACAGCATTGAAATTCATCTTCCGTTAAATGAATACCATGTGCATATACTGCCCGCTTGCCGGTAAGTCCATAGTGATCATAGATATCCAGATATCCTTTTCGTTCAGGAAATAATTCTTTCGCCCAAATGATCTCCTGCACATTTTCAGCTATATGTGATTGTACATAGGTAGTAGGATGTTCTTTCCAGAGCTGACCGGCAGCTGTTAATTGTTCCGGTGTACTTGTTGGCGCAAACCTGGGCGTAATAGCATATTGTAAACGACCTTTATTATGCCATTTTTCAATCAGCTTTTTAGAATCATCATATCCGCTTTGAGCAGTATCCTGTAAAGCCGTTGGGGCATTCCGATCCATCAATACTTTCCCTGCGATCAAACGAACATTTCTGGATTGAGCTTCTTCAAACAAAGCATCTACCGATTGCGGATATACAGCACAAAATACCAAGGCTGTTGTTGTGCCGCTTTTCAGCATTTCATCCATAAAACGTTTGGCTACCTTTTTACAATGTTCGTAGCTGCTGAATTCCTTTTCAGCCGGAAAGGTATATTGTTCGAGCCAATCAAGAAGTTGCTTGCCATAAGAACCTACAATATCCGTCTGCACATAATGTATGTGTGTATCTATAAAACCAGGCAGAATAATACCAGCAGGATAATGATGAATGGGCATAGAAGCGTCAATCAATTTCATTATTTCTGATGTACTGCCACATTGAATGATTTTTCCATCTTCAACAACCAGCATTCCATCTTCTATATACTGCAGACAGTTTTCAGATGCTTCAAAAAAAGGATCTCCTGTAAGATAAACGAGTGTACCGCGCACTCCTATTTTAGGCTGTTTGATTTTATCAGATGAAGAATGCATATCCGTAATTATTTATTCGAAGTTAGCAGGAATATTTTTCCTATTTTATTAAAATAAAAAAAATGGATAATGTCCGGCTGAACATTATCCATTTTTTATTATTTAGGTCAACGTCTATTATTTCACAAAAACCGTCTTCCAATCTTTTTGCATATCTACTACATTAAAATTGTATTTAGCAGCCCACTTCAAAGAAATGCTATCTTTTTCCTGATACGCAAATTCTCTGGCAGCATCGTTATGATTTACGAGTAACTGATACGAAGGATATTTACTTCCCTGAGAATAACGCAGCATATATATGTCACCACCTGAACGCTCGTTACCGCAAGCAAATACCGGTCGTTTACCTATTACTTGCTGAATGTTCACTGGTTTTGTTTCTTTATCGTCCATGCTGAACAATTTACTATCACGTACAATTGCATTGGAATCTGCATTGAATGTATAACCAAAACGGGATCCTATAACTTGTTCCGGAGGAATGCCATAATACGCTTCACTAATAGCACGCATAAATTCTACTGTTCCACCAGAAACAATATAGGTCTTAAAACCATTAGCCCGCAAGTAATTCAAAAGTTCTACCTGTGGCTGATAAACCAGCTTGCTAACCGGCACATTCAATGTCGGATGTTTTGCTGCGGAAAAAATTCTTTCGTCATTGAATCAAATTTTTCTTCGCTCATACCTGTATGGGTAAGCATTACCAGCTCAATCAATTCTTTCATACCCATGTGATGCAGGTATACAGTATCTTTTGTAGCAATAGCTTTGAATGGATCTTTTTTTGCAAGTGCAGGATTTGCCTTGATCATTTCTCCTGCTGCAAACAGTGCAAACAAGCCTTGTATCACAGGTTGTTCCGCCCACAACGTTCCATCGTTATCAAACGTTGCAATACGGTCTTTTTCCGGAATGAAATCCGGAGAACCTTCTTTTGTAACTTTTGTTACATAAGCGATAATACTTTCCTTTAAAGGACCATCATTCCAGGAAGGAAGAGGCGCCGAAACAACTGAATCAACACGAATAGAATCTTTTGTTGCAACCGTTTCCTTTTTGTCTTTACACGAAAAAAAACAAAGACTTCCTAAAACACATGCACCGATTAATAGTGTATTTTTCATTTTATTATTCGATTTAAAAAACTGTTCAAAAAAAAACTGTTCAAGTTCAACTAGTTTATTTTTTAAAATCTAATTTATATATAACAAATATAGAATGCGAAAATAACAAATACTATAATCTATTCATCCATTTTACTGCTTATAAGCAGATTAAAAAACCTCACCTGCTGTCATATAAAACCCATTCGATTTTTTACCTAATCCATAATCCATCGCAAGGTTGGTACGTGATTTTTTATCCAGCATAATACGCAAACCAGCTCCAATACCTGGCTTTATGTATTCAAATAGATCTATATTATTGTCTTTACTGGAAGCAGTGGTAAGATTCACAAATATAGCCGCACCCAATACTTCAGTACATTTAGAGATAGGGAAACGCCATTCAACTTCTGAATAAAGCATTTGTTCTCCTCTAAACCTTCCCTGTGCATAGCCTCGCCCTGAAAGCCCTTTAGAATCGTAGCCGATAGCAGGAAGATCCATATATGGGGCATGGCCACTGAGTTGTATATTTGCCCAGGCCCATATAGCAAGTACATGTCGGTTCTTTTTTTCTGATAGCGAAATATAATGCCTGAATTCGGCCCACAATATTGTGCTTTTCGCAGTACTGCCTAACCAGGTTGTGTTAAAACGCGCATTTACGTTAACATAAAATCCTTTGTATGGATTTATTAGATTGTCACGTGTATCGACAACAAAATTAGCACTCAGGCCACTTAACATATATTTACTTGTATCAAAACCATAGTATTTTGAATATATGTAATGACTTGTGTATTTTTTTTCTGACACATTCAAACTATCATCCTGAATAGAATAATGATGATCCAAATGGTAGCCACCACCAAAGAAAAGCGTGTTGCTCGGATTAATTGTTTTGGAAATAACCTGATGAAGTTTAATGAAGTTGTAAGAAATAGGCTGTGCACCAATGCTTCCATTGGTATTGCTTCCATTAATGTTCACCTGATATTCAAAAGAAGCTGTGTCTGGAGCATTCGTCCCTAAACCAAAAGTAGGCTGATTATAGATCATTAACCGTATATCACTTTGCAAAAAGAATCTGTTATGGGGTGTATACGCAGATGTTTTCAGCATTAATATAAATTGATTCTTGGTTGTATACTGCAATGCCAGATTAGAAGACGACATACGTGTATTTTTAGGATCACCCACATAAAATGCTGCTACACCCCCTACTCCGAAAAAAAAGCCCGTAGCAGGGCTTGAGCCTATTACGGGTAGCAATATTATAGATGTTGGTTTGGCTTTAATTTTTGCAGTAGGTGAAATACGCTTATGAAATAACACCTCACTCAAATTTTTTGGACTGCATGCTGCTGTATCTTGTGCATAGCTTTCAAAGCCTGTAAAAAGCACAACAAGTAAAACGATTACACGGATAATGCGATTTGTATTATTCAAAATATCTAAATAGATAATATGTAATTCAATAGAAAAAAAAGTTGATTTAAATATCCTTTAATTAAATGACAAATGACACTTAATAAGTGGCAACCAACCATTTTTTTATGTTGTAAGACTTAGTTGCAGAATGCTGTCCAACAAAAAAACTCATTACAAAGTCTGAGTAACATAAGACCTTATAATGAGTTTAAGTTTAATGAAATTATTTCAGTTAGTTTTTCAATCTGAAAATAATTCCTCCAGACATATTCATCTGAATGATTGTAGTATATGTAGAAGCACCTGCATAGGCACCTCCTGTTCCTATTCCAACACCTATACCTACGCCTTGAATAGGTGCCCACAAACCAACACCTAATCTAAGACCAATTTTATCGCTGATAAAATACTTAACCCCTAAACCAAAATTTGCTGAAAATTTCCACAAAGAATTATATTTTTTATCTACAGGATCAAATAATACACCTCCAATACCAAGCGTAGCGTAAGGTTCAACTTTATCACTTAACAAAACTCCACGTGTTCCATTAAGCTGAAAATAATTTACACCAACGTCTCCTAATTCTGTATCGTAGCCATAATTGGGTTTATTTATAAGACGGGAATCCTGATGATTATAAACCAATTCTACAAATGCAGATTCTTGAATTTCAAATCCCAGAATACCCCCATAGCAAGGCCCGTCGCCCAAAGCTAATTTACCGCTTGAATTTGCTACTGAATTATAATATTTATAACTACCCCAATATTGGTACCCACCCGTTGCAGTTAATTCAACACGTTGTGCATAAGAACTGGAAATAGAAATTGCTAGAACTGAAATCAGCACTAAAAAAGTAGAGAAACGTTTTTTCATAAAATTATTTTTTTTATAAATATTGCTTAAAGATAACCTATTTAATTACCAAGTCAAATGACATAGTAATTGTGAAAACCTTAAATGAGGAGGCTGTTATTTATTAATAAAACACAAAACATTCTTTCTTTATAACTAAAAGCGCGCACCCAGATAAAGCGCAAATCCAGAAACAGAATAACCGACATTTCCATCAAAACGACTGTCGATAGGGAAGTCTGTTACAGCATATTTAATATTTGTAAAAGAGCAGCCCAATGAAAAATTCTTCAAAATAAAATATTCCATAGTAATTCGGTTATCAATTACCCTGCCGCCAATTCCTTGTATTGTAACACCAAAATACTCCAATGAGTATCTGGCCAAAAGCCTTGGCGTTATATATGCAGAGCCATGTATACCTATTAATACTACGGGTATGAATACAGAAAGATTATTTGAATATGAGGTTCCATCATTTCGATTCAGTGTTGCGCCGACATCTACATTCAATACACGCAGACCAGCTGCCAATCCCAGACTCCAGGTTTTATTGTATAAAATACTATATCTGTAAGTAGCACCCATAAAACGAATATTGAAATAACTGCTGATGTGTGCTCCCGCATGCAATGTAGTATCACCATAAGTAATATCCCTATCAATGGTATTTTCACCATGTCTGAAAACAGAAAAATAGGTTAGTGACAATGCGCTGCGGGGCGACAACTGCGCTAAAGCTTCCGCTCTAAAAGAAACACCCTTGCCTTTTAATTTAAAATCATTTTCAAGATTTATGGATGTACCTATAAATTTACCGTCAATACTTAATGTCGTTTCTGATACAGGAAAAAAGGTACCGCCGGAAATATAATATTTATAGGTTGGCATTTTAGAATGCTTTAACGAATCCATTCCAAAGGAATTAAAAGACAAAAGTACAACACAGAAAAAGAATAAAATTTTCATCGGAATATGAATAATAGTTTGTGGTGGTAAATTAACATTAATTTCCTAAAATGGCTCATATCAATACCAATATTGTTTGTTTGTATATAAATGCTAAATTTGGACCTGAAATACGGTTTAATTCTTCTACCCATCTTTTTAAATTTATTTAGAGTTATATGAAAAAAATCCCATTTAAAATAATACTCGGATTCATACTACTTGCCTTAGTAGGCTGCTATCCTCAGGAAAACGGTTATGTTGACGACTATGATTTAGTAGCAACAAACTATGATAAAGATTTTACTTTTTCGCAACATAAAACATTTGCCTTACCGGATAGTATTATACTAATTGATGAGCAAACAACAAAAGATGATGTAGTGTTTGTTGAAGATAAAACTGCGACTCTTATCCTAAATCAGATTCGAACAAATCTTTTACAATTAGGCTGGACTGAAGAAGACACAACAACTGCTGATATTATATTACTTCCTTCTGTATTTAAAAATACGACTGTCTATTATTATTATGACTATTCGTATTGGGGTTGGTATTATCCTGGTTATTATCCTGGCTATGGTTGGGGATATCCTGGATACGGGTATCCTTATCCAGCTGCGTCAAGCTATCAAACAGGAACTCTATTCATGCAAATGACATACAGAGAAGGAATCGAAGCATCAAGTGTTCCTGTTGTATGGACCGGTGTAATAAATGGTTTACTAAATGTCGGCAGCTCAAGTTCTGTTAACAGTAGAATCACATCCACCATCAATCAGGCGTTTAATCAATCTCCATATTTAAAATAAGTTGATAAATGAAAAATATATATATTATTTTATTCCTTTTTATATCTGCAACTACGCAGTCTGTTGCGCAGATAGGAGAAAACTATTTAACTCTGCACTACTCAACCGGAGTTGGTTTAGGAAGTACGAATGAATACATAAGTAAAATGAGTTTTAGAGGAGCCTCGTTTGAATATAAAAGATTTGTTTCTTCTGATGATGTTGCTTTGGGTTTTGATTTTAACTGGAATGTGTTGTATGAAAAAAAGGGACATGATACATATACATCTGGAACAGTAAGTTTATCAGGCTCACAATTCAGATCATTAAATGTATTGCCATTTATGGCTACCGTTGACTATTTCCTGGCTGATCAAGATCATATGGTTCGTCCGTTTGTAGGCTTAGGTCTGGGTCCTGTGCACACAATCGAAAATGTTGACATGGGGCTTTACAGATATACAAATAAAGAATGGCACATGGGTTTCAAACCTCAGGTAGGTGTTTGGTATTATTTAAATGAAACAACAAAACTTTCTTTAAGTTCAGAGTTTTTATATGCATTTAAGACAGCCGATACAGCCAAAAGAGAATTACTTACATTTAACATAGGTTTTGCATTCACTCCTTATTAATTTAAAATCGATTACATCTATAATTTCAAACTAAAATCATGAAAAAAATAACAACGTTTTTATCTATTGTCTTCTTATCGGCAATGTCATTTTTAGCAACTGCTCAAACAAATGACGAAATGTTTAACTCTGTTTTCAAACAGGAAAAAAGAGCTTACTTTTCTGAAAATATGCATTTAAAAGCAGATGAATTTGACAAATTCTGGACAATTTACGGTTCTTTCGAAACAGACCGTGCTACTTTAGGTACAGAGCGTATTAACTTACTTAAAACGTATGTTGAAAAATATCAAACAATGAGCAACGAAGATGCTGATGCATTTATGAAAAAATGGTTGGCATTGGACAAAAGCGAAGACGCTATGCGTGTTAAATATTATGGTAAAATGAAAAAAGAATTAGGTGCAAAAACTGCAGCTCACTTTTTACAATTAGATGATTATATTCAAACAGCAATTAAATTTGAAATTTTAGATGAACTTCCATTTATCGGAGAATTTTCTAACTAATTAAATAAAAAGGGAGCTGAATAAGCTCCCTTTTTATTTAAGATTTTAATCATTGAGTGAATAAAATCCCATTCTGTTATCGTTGTAGAACGCTTATTTCTGACAACGTTTTTCACCCATTTATAATTTCATCCTTTTATAAATCGATCAAAATATTTTTCTGTTAAAATTCCCACTTACTATTGAACATATTACGAGCGTGAAAAAAGCGTACACATTTATAGTATTATTATTCTTTTATC
>Ga0247817_10000727_pt1 | contig 17504 bp, 13 predicted proteins | sample UWRJL212509R1_FD_178010 | JGI IMG/M metagenome (GOLD analysis project Ga0247817, IMG submission 178010) | Plant litter microbial communities from Arlington Agricultural Research Station in Wisconsin, United States - UWRJ-L212-509R-1 | ecosystem: Environmental > Terrestrial > Plant litter >...
CCACAGGAACAACTAATCCGTTAAGTGTAACGATGACTGCGAATAAGAATATTACGGCAACGTTTACGATCAATAAATATAATATTGCCACAACGGTTGTTGGTTCAGGAACGGTGAGTCCGGCGACCGGTTCGTTTAATTATAATACTACACAAACCTTGACAGCAACGGCAGCGACCGGCTATACCTTTACTGGTTGGAGCGGAGATGCCACAGGAACAACCAATCCGTTGAGTGTAACGATGACTGCGAATAAGAATATTACGGCAACGTTTACGATCAATAAATATAATATTACTACAACGGTTGTTGGTTCAGGAACGGTGAGTCCGGCGAGCGGTTCGTTTAATTATAATACCGTTCAAACACTGACAGCAACGGCAGCGACCGGCTATACCTTTACTGGTTGGAGCGGAGATGCCACAGGAACAACCAATCCGTTAAGTGTAACGATGACTGCGAATAAGAATATCACAGCAACATTTACGATCAATAAATATAATATTGCCACAACGGTTGTTGGTTCAGGAACGGTGAGTCCGGCGAGCGGTTCGTTTAATTACAATACTATGCAAACCTTGACAGCAACGGCAGCGACCGGCTATACCTTTACTGGTTGGAGCGGAGATGCCACAGGAACAACCAATCCGTTGAGTGTAACGATGACTGCGAATAAGAATATTACGGCAACATTTACACGTGTTACCTATACTCTTACAGCAACTATTGTAGGTTCGGGAGAGGTTAGTCCAACAGGGGTAGTTAATGCAGGTGCTACACAGACTGTAACTGCAATGCCTGCATCGGGTTATGTATTCAGTGGTTGGAGTGGAGATGTTTCAGGAACAAGTAATCCGCTTACAATAACAATCGATGGCGACATACACATCACTGCTACATTTACCAGCGTTACAACAGCTGTTAATAATTCCGTTCATCTATTTAAAAGTACTATTTCTCCGAATCCAAGTGCTGAAAATTTCAAAGCAGAGTTAGCGATGCCTACAGATATTGATGTATATACGATGGAAGGTAAACTCGTATTAACATATAAAAATGTGAGTTCAATTGTATTTGGTGAAGACTTGGCTGCTGGTCTTTATATTGTAAAGGCAGGAAATGAGTATTTCAAAATTATAAAAGAGTGATTTGAATTATGAATTATGAATCAATGTCGTTTACTTAAGGACTAGGTCAAATTGTTCATTCTAAAACCTCATCCCCAGCCCTTCTCCTGAAGGAGAAGGGAGCATTTGTTCACCAATACCATGGATACAATTATTTAACAACATTCACTTAAGTAAACGACATTGAATTATGAATTCACTTCAGTTATAAAAAGAGAAGCCTACTGAATAGCATTCAGCAGGCTTCTCTTTCTAATAATACGAATTTAAAGGAGTAGAACATTTATGCACTGAAAATAAATCCTGTCTGTCCTTCAATCCTTTAACGTATCTATTTTTTCCACTTCACACCGCAGCCAATCGCTTTTGTCGAAGTAATTGCAACTGGTTTATCAGCTAATAATGCATCAACTGCTTGTTCAACATATTTCACAGTTACTGCAGAGGCATCGTCTGTATTGTCGTCGATTGCACCAATGTATTTCACAATTAAGTCTGCATTTTCTTTTTTCAATACAAATACATGAGGTGTTTTTGTTGCTCCATAGGCTTTGGCAATCTCCTGTGTGTCGTCTACTAAATAAGGGAACGTAAACGATTTGCTTTTCGCTCTTTTTTTCATGTTCTCTAAATTATCATCCGGGTATGCTACTGCGTCGTTCGGATTGATCGCTACTACAGGATAACCCAGCTTTGCGTATTTATTATTCAATGCTACAATACGGTCTTCGTATTTTACTGCATACGGACAATGGTTGCACGTAAATACAACAATGAAACCTTTTGCATCTTTTTTATCTGCAAGAGAAAAAGTTTTGTCATCAATGTTTTTTAATTTGAAGTCAGTTGCTTTATCGCCAACGGCATAACCACCGTCATTTTTAAAGGATGCGAGCAAAAATACGGCTGAGATAAATACGATTAGTTTTTTCATGGTTATATATTTAATTATGAATTATGAATTATGAATTATGTTTTTTTTAGTCGAAAAAAATTTAAGAATTACATGCTCTTTATAACTTATGTAAGTTGATATTTTCATTTAATTCAGCTTGGGTGAGATCGCCTTCGTGGAAGAAAACTTTCTTTCCTGCTTTATAAAAGACCGTTGCAGGGATGGCACCATCCCAGCTGCTATCGATCTGATCGATCCATTTGTTGGGATCACCTGCATTTAGCAGATAAACGTCGTTTTGTAATTTTCTCTTTGCCACAAAGGCAATTACTTTTGTTTTTTCGGAAGGAAAGTCAAGATTGATCAGTAGAATTTTAACGTTCTTGCCTGCATTGTCTTTTGCTGCCTGCTCGAAGTATGGCAACTCAGCTACACAGGGACCGCACCAGGTAGCCCAGAAATTTACAATGTATAAGGTATCGTTTCCCGGCTGAATGGTTTTCGCCTGAAGCTGTTCCAACGTAATTGTTTCAATCTGTGCATATGTATGCTCAGAAAACAATGAAACAAACAGGATTACTAAAAAGGTATATATGGTTCTCATAGTCTGTAATTTCGTATAAACAAGAAACGAAATACAGCCAGAAAAAAGTCTGAAAGTAGACAAAAGGCTATATAAAATAGATAAAAAGCTGTAATTAGTAGACAGTTGACAGTAGTCAGTAAACAGTAAATATATAATGCGAAGCTATCAGACAGACATTCACTGACCACTGCCTGCTGTTTACTGACCACTATTCACTATATCATTTTTCGTGCTCATCGCAATTACAACAACCTCATTGATCAGATTTTGAGGCACATTTAATTCCTGTAATGTTGCAACAAGATGTCCGGCGACAGCATTAAAATGTGCTTCTGTTAAATTCATGTATGCATGCGCTTCTTTCATTTGTTTACCTGAGTAGGGAATAGGTGCACCAAAAGCATACGCAAGAAACATTTTTAATTTTCCGGATTGTGTTGTCATGTCGATCTTTTCAAAGAAGTGTTTGATCAGATCATCGTTCAATACTTTAGTATAAAAAATATCTACGGCAGCATTCACTGCACCCATACCACCAATTTTATCGAATAATGTTGCTTCTGCCATAATCGTAATCGTTAACGTGAATGTAAATTTCAGATAAGAAAAGGATGTCTGTTTTCGCGCATGGAGTTTGGGAAAACATACAGACATTGAATAATGGAATGTAAGTAAATGATTATAGAAATCAATAGATATCGATGCTGTAAGCCTTTTTTTAGAATTCTTCTAAAGAAGTAATGGTAAGATTTATATTCATTCCTTAAATGATTCTATTTTTCAACTGCGTACATACAAAGCTTTATGGATGTACGCAGTTGAAAGCATCAATGTCTAACCCGTGTGAATTAAATTGGTCTGACAGGGTGATAAACCAACGGCACCTGCTCGATCAGTATATCGCTTTTGTCTAATCCAAAAGCGTTCGCATCGCTTTGTCCGATATGTTTAAGGAAGAAAAATGAATTCAATAATAAACCTTCTGTTAAATTAAATTCATTTTCAACCGAAAGAAACTTTTCGATTATTACGAATTTGAAATCCGGTTCATTATTAAAAAGTATTGAGGCAATTTATTTTCACATTTTGATAGATTATGTATTTGATTTCGATTAAGATTATTAAATCGTTTGTAACGTAAATATAAATTTACTGCCTATACCCAGTTCGCTTTCTACCCAGATTTTACCACCTTCTTCCAGTATAAACTCCTTGGAGATGGCTAACCCAAGACCGATACCATCACGCTGTTCGCTTCTGTCGAGCTGTACAAATCGTTGGAATATCTTTTCTTTATTTTTCTGATCAATGCCTGGGCCGGTATCTTCTACTGCAAACTGAACTTCTTTTAAGGAAGGATGTGCAGAAATAGTAATCTTACCATTCTGCGGTGTATATCTCACTGCGTTTCCAAGTAAGTTGGTCATTACCCATACCGTCTTCTCCAGATCAGCTTTAACCAGCGGAAGATGTTGCGAAACATCTTGAATCAATTGAATGTTTTTGGCTTTGAAATGAGGCATCATAAGATCTGCTGAGAACTTAATGATATCAGCAGCACTCACAGATGTCATTTCTAAGGTGATGTTTCCGGTTTCTACCTGGGCAATGTTCAGGAGTTCTCCTGTGATCTTGGAAAGCCTGCTTGCCTGCTCTCTTACAGAGCCAATTAAGGTATGCTGCTCTTCATTCAGAATACCTACACGTTCGTCTTCCAATAATTTCAAACTAAGACTAATTGAGGAAATGGGTGTTTTTAATTCATGTGAAACAATAGCCATAAAATTCGTCTTGGCCAGATCCAGCTTTTTAAATTCGGTAATGTTCCGAAGAGAAATAATATAACCTGCTACTTCTTCCTGTTTGGTTTCAGGATGTTCTCTAAGTACTTTATATACTTCCTTATTAAAATAATTTTCTTCGTTATCAATTGTAATACGCACCAATCTGGATACATCGCTGCTGTTGTTTTTTATATCTTTGATCAATTCACGTAACAAGTCATTATGTATAGCCACATCAGGAGCATATTTTCCATTCAGATCTTTTGCATCAAGATCTAATAATTTAAGTGAAACCGGATTACTAACTTTAATTATTTGACTTTCATCAAGCAGGATAATCCCCTCATTCAGGTTTTTTACAATAGAATCAATACTGCGTTTCTCAGTCATTAGTGCTGCATAATCTGAACGCTGGTATTCCTGAAGTTTTTCGGTCATCTTATTAAACTCTATTGCTAATTCCCCTAATTCATCGTGACGGTCTACATACAGTTTTTGATCGTAGTTTTTATTGGCAATCTCACGTATTTTTTCTTTGATCTCTGTAATGGGATTGGCAATATATCCAGGGAAGTTGATTAGGATGGGCAATGTTATAAATAGTGCAAGCATACATATAACAGAAACAGCCAGTATGGCATCTTCTGAAATTTTCTCCGCTGTGTTATTTTTTCGTGAAATTGCATTCATATTAATTTCTGATACCGTACGTAGGTTTTTCTGTATGTCCGCATGCAGCTGCATAACCTCTGGTAATAATGCCGATTGTGCCTGCTTATCGCCCATCTTATTGGCTGATGCAATTTCGTTAGCATATGCTTTTAGGCTATTTCTTAATGCAACGACTGCTTCCTGTTCGCCTGTTTCTGTGATATTTTGTTCTTCTGATTGCAGTTTCTCATTAAACTCTTCCAAGGCTTCTGTATAATCCGGTATACTATTTCCTATCAACGAATCAGGCATTTTAAACGCCCATAAAATATAGGATTGGTGCACCTTTTCCAATGCCAGTTGCATGTCGTTACAATATTCTACCGACACATAATTATCCTTAAGAATCTGGCCGGAGGCATGAGAAAGTTTATAAATGAAATACGAACTTATTACTCCAAGGCTGATAATAATAGTTACCAGAACGTATATGCCTAAAGCTGCTTTTGTTTTGATTTTCATATCAGGATACAATTAATAAATCGGTGTTTGAATTGTTTAATAACTTTTGCAAAGGATAGATTATTCCTAACCCCAGCATACGCTGATACCATTTAGCGTGAGATCTGCCGCAGATAATAACAGAAACGTTATGCCTGTTTGCAAAACGACTAATCTCTTCTGCTACGTTATTCCCTTTTATTCTTTGCAACGTTCCGCCTAGTTCAGCCACCAGCTGGAAATTATTTATTATATGACGTTGCGTAGCCAAATCAATGGTACTTAATGAAGAATAATTATTCTCTACAAACAGTATATACCATTGTGCATTGAATCTTCCTGCAAGGCGTGCTGTTTTACGAATTACTTTTTTCGCAATCAGATAATTGGGACCGATGCAGCCAAGTATGTTATCATTGAGCTTTTCGCCGGAAGATACTTCATTATCTACTTTACGCTCGACCTGATGTGCTACTTCTTTTAAAGCTAACTCACGTAATTGCAGCAGATGATCTTTCTGAAAGAAATTATTCAGTGCCGATTGAATCTTATCAGCTGTATAGATTTTTCCTTCCCGTAAGCGTTGAATCAGTTCATCGCTGGTAAGATCAATATTCACTACTTCATCTGCCATGCGAATGATTCGATCCGGCACACGCTCCGTTACTTCAATGCCGGTAATTTTTTGCACCTCTGCATTAATGCTTTCAATATGCTGTATGTTCAGTGCACTGATCACACTAATGCCTGCGTTCAGAATATCTTCTACATCCTGCCAGCGCTTTTCCCGCCGAGATCCTGGAATATTGGAATGTGCGAGTTCATCTACGATCACTACAGCAGGACGCTTGTGGATGATGGCATCGGTATCCATTTCTTCAAGCAGATGACCTTTGTAGAATAGCGTTTTACGTTCAATAAAGGGAATGCCTGCTACTAAAGCTTCTGTTTCAACACGCTTATGCGTTTCAATAAAACCAATTACTACATCAATCTTAGTATTAAGTAATCGATGAGCATCCTGTAACATCCGGTAAGATTTTCCAACACCGGCGGCCATACCAATGTAGATCTTAAGTGTGCCACGTTTAGAATCTTTATGAATGTGTAAAAAGCGTTCTGCTTCTGTCATGATTTTAGCTTTAAGGCCAATGAAGTCATAAGGAAGCTATCGGAATGCGAAGCTGTACCATGCTTAAGATATACGGCATCTTTGGAATAAAACATTCTGCCTTCCATTCTCCAGATCAATTGCTCTGAAAGTTTTACATCCAAACCCAGAGAAGGAGAGAAGGTCTGGAAACCATTAGCAGTACCCGGATATATAATAACACCGTTCTTGTCGTGGTAGTATTCGGCTCGTGCAGTTACTGCAAAGGTTTTGCTGATAGCATATGCCAGAATAAGATTTGAGTTATACCAGATATAATTTCCTGATTCGGTAATTTTTTGCTGCATACCTATATCAAATGCTGCAAGCAATGTCAGCTTTTTGCTTAATGAACATTGTGCATAGAAGTCATTAAAGAAACGCTGTGTTGATACGGAATCGGTTGAAACCATTCCTGCAGTTGTTTCAAAGGCAGCAGCTTCTTTTCCATAAAACGTACTGTAATTGAGCAGTATGTTTGTATTGGGTTTATATTGAATCTGTGTGCCAATGGCCTTATTGGAATTGTGATCTTCAATGTTCTGCCATCCGTTCAATACCAGGGCTGTGAGTGTTAGCTTATCGATAGGTGTATATGCGAGCTTTACACCCGTTTCATAGTATGGCGTATTATCGGCCATCATAGATCTTGACAGCGTAAGGTTATCAGAAGAAATTGCAGATTCGGCACCAATGTGCGAAGCAAATACTCCTGCATCGATCCATAGTTTTGAGTGGATCTGATAACCTGCATATGCCTCATAGACCCCTTGAAGAATAGTAGGTTCAGCAGAATAATTTGCCCGTACATAAGTACCAGTCTGATATGCAAAAGCTCCGCGTACCCGTTCTTTTTGATACGTCACTCCGATGATTCCGTGATTCAATGCAAATTGATTATGCATATTGTGAGAATATACATGTGTATTTCCATTGACCATTTCATTGCGGATGTGATTTGCTGGTTCATTAAAATCATAGGCATAATAAATATCTGCATAGCCCCATACTGTAAACGGAAACGTTTTTACAGAATCCGCTTTTTGTGCAGATACATGTTTGATAAATAGGATACAAGATACAAGGATTAGAACTGTCCGTTTCATAGTGTAATAATAGCTAAATATTAGTTGTTATTTAATGCATCCAGGTCAACATTCAGTTCTAATACATTGATCGTGTATGTGCCAAAGATTGTGAACAAAGGCTTGTGTATATGTTGATCAACTAATGTTTTAATACGTTCTTCAGGAATACCTCTTGCAGCGCTTATACGTGCTATTTGTACATAGGCAGCCTTAGGAGAAACATTTGGGTCAAGCCCGCTGCCAGAAGCGGTTACGAGTTCTGTGGGGATATCCTGTTTGACTACAGTTGGATTGTGTACCATGAATGTGTCAATTCGATCCTTCACTGTCTTTATATAATCAAGGTTTGTAGTTGATTTGTTGGAACCGCCTGAGCCTGCTGCATTATAATTTACCGCAGATGGCCTGCCGTTAAAGTAGCGGTCTTCTGTAAACGATTGACCGATGTTCGCGTAGCCAATCACTTTACCATCGCGTTCTACCTTGACACCGCCGCCGGAGCCTGAAGCAAATTTTGCAGCACCTGCTATCAGCATAGGATATATACATGCTGTGAGTACCATGAGCATACCTGTAAGAGCTAATGATTGTTTGAATAACGTTTTCATAAGAATGTATTTAGGTTGACTATTAATGGATGAAATAATTTAGACAAAGCTGCCAATCAGCAGATCAATGACTTTAATCCCGATGAAAGGAACCAGTATTCCGCCTAAACCGTAAATCAATAAATTGCGTTGTAATAAAGCGCTTGCACCGATTGGTTTATACGCAACTCCTTTCAATGCCAATGGAATCAAAACAGGTATGATGATGGCATTAAAGATAATTGCAGAGAGGATAGCCGACTCCGGACTATGCAGATGCATAATGTTCAATGCCTGTAAGCCCGGAATGCTTGCAATGAATAATGCGGGAACAATTGCAAAATATTTTGCTACGTCATTTGCAATAGAGAAGGTAGTCAGTGTTCCTCTGGTAATCAGCAATTGTTTTCCGATCTCAATGATCTCAATCAGTTTGGTAGGGTCATTGTCTAAGTCTACCATATTGCCTGCTTCTTTCGCTGCCTGCGTTCCGCTATTCATTGCTACCCCAACATCTGCCTGTGCGAGGGCAGGAGCATCGTTTGTGCCATCGCCCATCATAGCAACCAGTTTGCCGGCTGCCTGTTCCTTACGGATGTACTGCATCTTTTCTTCGGGTGTAGCTTCGGCAATAAAATCATCCACACCCGCTTTTTCTGCAATGAATTTTGCGGTAAGCGGATTGTCGCCGGTCACCATTACTGTTTTTACCCCCATCTTTCTCAGGCGTTCAAAACGTTCGGTAATGCCTGGCTTAATAATATCTTCCAGCTGAATGACACCTATAGCTTTCCCATTTTCTGCTACCACAAGCGGTGTACCTCCAAGGGCTGCAATCTCTTTCACTTTCTGTTCGGTTTCCACAGGCACAGTATTTCCTTTGCTTTCTACAAGCTTACGAATGGAATCAAAAGCACCTTTGCGGATCTGTGTGCCATCTTCTAAATCAATGCCGCTGGAACGCGTCTCGGCTGTAAATTTAATGAGTGTAGCATGCTTTGTATTTCTTACCTGAAAATCGTATTTGTCCTTTCCGGCTCTAGCCAGTTCTACAATAGACTTACCTTCCGGCGTTTCATCCGCTAACGAACTTAACAAACATATTTCGATAAAATGCGCGGGAGCTATTCCCGGAGCATGGGTGAAGGAAGTGGCTTTTCTATTACCTATTGTAATGGTTCCTGTTTTGTCTAACAGCAGTGTATCTATATCTCCGGCAGTTTCAACTGCCCTGCCTGATTTTGTAATTACATTTGCTCGTAATGCTCTGTCCATACCGGCTATCCCAATGGCAGAGAGTAAGCTGCCGATTGTAGTTGGAATCAGACATACAAATAACGCTATGAGTGAAGCAACGGTTAACTGTGTATTTGCATAATCACCAAATACCTTCAATGTTACTGTTACCAATAAGAATACCATGGTAAAGCCTGCAAGTAAAATAGTCAACGCAATTTCATTTGGTGTTTTTTGTCTGCTTGCACCTTCAACCAATGCAATCATTTTATCCAGAAAGGATTCTCCCTGTGTAATGGTAACGCGAACTTTAATGCGGTCGGAGAGTACCTTGGTACCACCTGTTACGCTGGATTTATCACCACCGGCTTCACGGATTACAGGCGCGGATTCTCCTGTTATGGCTGATTCATCAATAGTAGCAAGTCCTTCAATAATTTCTCCGTCAGATGGAATTACTTCTCCAGCTTTCACAAGGAAGATATCCTCTTTTTTCAATTGAGAAGAACTAACAATCTGTTCGTTTCCATTTGCATCCAGGATTGTTGCAGGCGTTTCTTCTCGGGTCTTTCTTAACGATTCAGCCTGTGCTTTGCCTCTGGCTTCAGCGATAGCTTCAGCAAAGTTTGCAAACAATAGCGTTGCAATCAGTATAAGTAAGATCAGAAAGTTATATCCAAAACTTCCTTGTCCACTATTGTCAGAAAGCAGGGTAGCTAGAGTAATAAACACCATTACAGCTGTTCCTATTTCTACGGTAAACATAACAGGGTTTTTAATCATAACTCTTGGGTCGAGTTTGACAAAGGAAGTACGGATTGCAGCTCCCATCAATTCTTTCCGGAACAATCCGGTATTTGGTGTATCTCGTTTCATGGTATATACGATCAAAGAAAGTTAGATTGAAAAGAATTCAGCTAATGGACCTAAGACCAGTGCAGGGAAGAAAGACAAAGCCGCCAGAATCCAGATCACCGCAAGTATGGTGAAACCAAAGGTAACCGAATCAGGCTTTAAGGAACCTGCCGATTCAGGAATGTATTTTTTGGAAGCCAGCATGCCAGCTATTGCCAAAGGCCCGATGATTGGAAGAAATCTGCCCAGGATCATGACAAAACCTGTGCTGATATTCCACCACATGGTGTTATCTCCAAGTCCTTCAAAGCCCGATCCGTTATTGGCTGCCGAAGAAGTATACTCATATAGAATTTCTGAAAAGCCATGATAGCCGGGGTTATTCAGCCAGCCATAATCAGGCTGATTTGTAATTCCAAAAGCTGCAAGCGCGGCAGGTACCAGAATAATAAACGGATGAATCAGTGCAATTAAGATCGCAATCTTCACTTCTCGAGCTTCTACCTTTCTGCCGAATAGTTCAGGCGTTCTTCCAACCATTAAACCGCCGATAAATACTGTAATGATTAAGAATACATAGAAGTTTAGAAGTCCTACACCACAGCCACCATAGAAGGCATTGGTCATCATTGCCAGCATTGTTACTAATCCGGTAACCGGAGTCATACTATCGTGCATGGCATTGACAGATCCGGTAGAGATAACTGTAGTGATGACAGCCCAGTATGCAGAAGCAGCTGATCCGAAGCGAACTTCTTTACCTTCCATGCTTCCGAGGGATTGATCAATACTCATTTTTGAAATATCAGTGCTTCCCTGCATTTCGAAATGTATGGCAGGCAGTGCAAGCATGAGGAAGCCTGCAGTCATTACGCCGAAGATGATCCATGCCATTTTGCGGCGACGTGTAAAATATCCCATTGCAAAGATCATCGCTATCGGAATCAGTGTCTGAGCAACCATCTCGACAACATTGGTAAAGTAGTTGGGATTCTCTAATGGATGGGCAGAGTTTGCACCAAACCAGCCTCCACCGTTCGTGCCTAAATGCTTAATAGCAATCATTCCGGCAGCAGGACCTCGTGACACGTTTACTGTATCACCCTGCATGCTGATAAAGGTATCTTTGCCTTCGAATGAAGCAGGCGTTCCGTTAAAGGCGAGAATAATTGCAATGATTATACTCAACGGAAATAAGATGCGTGTAATGCTTAATAGGAAATACTGGAAGAAGTTACCAAGTGCTGTCGTAGTCTTATTGATAAATGCATGAAAGATTACAACAACTGCTGCAATACCTGTTGCCGCACTTACAAAGTGCAGGAAGGTCATTACAGAAAGCTGTGAGAAATAGGTGACACCAGACTCTCCGGAATAATGCTGCAGGTTGCAATTTACAAGAAAGCTAACAGCAGTATTAAAAGCCAGGTGCGGACTCATATTTGCATTGCCATCTGGATTCAAGGGAAGCCATTGCTGCGTTGTTAAGATAAGCATTGCCCAGAGAAACCAAATGAGGTTGATTGTAAGCAATGCCGCGATATGCTGCTTCCAGTTCATCTGGCGGCTGGCATCGATGCTGCAGATCTTAAACAAGAAGCGTTCCGCAGGTGCAAGGAAATCAAGCAGGGTTTTCTCTCCCTTAAACACCTTGCCGATGTATGTTCCGAAGGGAATGGCAAGGAGCAGCGTGAGCACATAGATAAAGGCGATACCTAATAGTTCTGTATTCATGTTTGTAGGGTTAAAATTTTTCAGGGTTTAGCAGGGCATAAATCAAATAGCCGAATGTGCCGATAGCGATAAGTAGTAGTGCAATCATGTCTTTAAATGTTTTCAAAGAAATCAATGGAAAGAGAGAATAGCCAGAAGCATCCGGTTCCGGCGGCAGTCAATACAAGAGTGAGTAGAAGATCCATATGCATGTGTTTTTCTTTAGCATGCCAACAAAGATGCCGCAATAGGGATAAACACGTTGCAAGTCTGTAATTACTTGAATCAGAATAGCCTTGAATGAAAACTTGAAAGGGTGGAAATTCTGATAAATAAAAAAAGCCTATCAAAATGATAGACTTTTATCAGAATGAGAGATGTCGGATCAGGATAATTTATACTCTTCGATTTTGCGGTATAAGGTAGCGATACCGATGCCTAATAGTTCGGCAGCTCTGGTTTTATTGCCCTTTGCCTGTTGCAGCATAGCCAGAATATGATTGCGTTCTACTGTTGCCAGGTCAGATGAAGATGTATCTGTCCTGTTCATTTCAGGAGGAAGTAAATCACTGGTAAGCATATCACCGTCGCATAAGATCACTGCACGTTCAATGCTGTTTTTCAATTCGCGAATGTTTCCTTTGAAGGAATAACGTTGAATTTTTTTTAGAAACTCTTTGTCAAATCCTTTGATCTTTTTCTTTACGCTTGTTGAATATATTTTTAAAAAATGCTCTGCGATCAGTTCAATATCTTCCGTGCGTTCGCGTAAGGTTGGCAATTGTATCAAAAAGGTTGAAAGCCTGTAATATAAGTCAGAGCGAAAATTTCCCTGTTCGGTTTCTTTCAGTAGATCACGATTCGTTGCAGCAATTACACGTACATCTACTTTAGTTTCTTTTGTATCACCAGATTTAATAAAGCTATGCGTCTCCAGTACCCGTAATAATTTAGCTTGCAGGTCAAGGTTCAGCTCACCAATTTCATCCAGAAAGATTGTGCCTTTGTGAGCTTCTTCAAACAAGCCTTTTTTATCTTTTGCTGCACCGGTAAAGGCGCCGGCTTTGTATCCGAATAGATCGGACTCGATCAGGTCTTTGGGAATAGCACTGCAATTGATTGCAACAAAGTTCTGTTGTTTTCTCAAACTTGCATAATGAATTGCCTGTGCAAATACTTCTTTACCCGTTCCTGTCTCGCCGAGTAATAATACCGTTGCTTCAGTAACTGCTACTTTCTTTGCGAGGTCAATAGCTTTCAGAATAGGAGCAGAGGTGCCAATGATGGCATCAAAGCTATATGGATCACTTATCTTTTTTTCCAGCTGATGAATACGGAACTGCAATTGTGCTTTTTCCATTGCCCGGCTCACTGCAGGAATGATCTGTTCTTCGCCTTCTCCTTTTGTAATATAATCTGAGGCCCCATGTTTCATTGCTGTTACGCCATCTTGAATAGTACCATAGGCAGTCATTACAATGATCTCAATAAATGGGTATAGTGTTTTAATTTTTGAAACCAGTTCAATACCATTCGCATCCGGGAGCTTTACATCTGAAATAACTACCTGAATTTCCTCCTTCTCTAATATGCCTAATCCAACTCGTGCATTAGGCGCTTCCAGCACTTTATAATCCTCTAACGCAATTACACGGGCTAATAATTGCCTGAGTTTTTCTTCATCGTCAATAAGAAGTATTGTGCCTTTCATAGATTATAATAGATAACTTGTAATGGATATTTAATGATGATTATGCTGCTGTTTTGTAATTCTTTGGTAAATCTAACAATTCTTAGCTATTCAGGAAATTACACATTATAAGCTTCTTAATTCAATGCAATGATAAATTTCGTATAACTGCATTATTTTTCTGCATTTGAATTATGTAAAAGATTACCTTTGGCAAATCTTATTTCCAATACCAACAATTTAATGTACTATATCAAATTGATTTTTATCAAGTAACATGGCAAACAATCATTTCTCAGCAGGCCATCAAAAATTAACGGCAGCAGGTCTTCTTATTTCTCTTGGAATTATTTATGGTGATATTCGGTACATCTCCGTTGTACGTGATGAAAGCCATTGCCGGAGATCGCCTTATTTCAGAGGCATTGATTTTAGGAGGGTTATCCTGTGTATTCTGGACGCTTACCTTACAAACGACTATTAAATATGTAGTAATAACATTAAGGGCAGATAATAAGGGAGAAGGAGGAATATTTTCCTTGTTTGCCTTAATACGCCGAAGAAACCCAAGACTGGTTTGGCCTGCCATGATTGGAGGGGCTGCTCTGTTGGCAGATGGAATTATAACGCCTCCTATTTCTGTATCATCTGCCATAGAAGGCTTAAGAATCTATGATAAGGATATTCCTACCATCCCAATCGTTATTTCGATCATTGTATTATTATTTATGATTCAGCGATTCGGGACAAATATCGTCGGGAAATTTTTTGGACCGGTTATGTTTATCTGGTTTGCCATGCTGACAATATTAGGGATTCATGAGCTTGCAGGAAATTTATATGTGTTAAATGCTATCAATCCAATGTATGCTTTTGACCTCCTGACTCAGTATCACAATGGCTTCTGGCTGTTGGGTGCAGTTTTTCTGTGTACAACCGGAGCCGAAGCCCTATATTCTGATCTGGGGCACTGCGGCAGACCAAATATCCGCATAAGCTGGATCTTTGTAAAAGCAGCCTTATTGCTGAATTATTTTGGACAGGGTGCATGGATTCTTCAACATAAAGGGTATGTATTGAATGCAAATCCATTCTTTGAGATCATGCCGCAATGGTTTTTGCCTTATGGTATTGTTATAGCTACAATGGCTGCCATCATTGCTTCACAGGCTTTAATAAGCGGATCCTATACACTTATCAGCGAAGCATTGCGGTTAAACTTATGGCCAAAAATCCGTATTAAATATCCTTCCGTTCAAAAAGGGCAATTGTTTATTCCCAGTATAAATATATTAATGATGGCTGGGTGTATTTTTGTTGTCCTGTTTTTTAAGGAATCTTCAAACATGGAAGCAGCCTATGGTCTGGCCATAAGTATCACTATGCTTATGACAACCGTCTTACTTTCATATTATCTGTTGATCATTAAAAGAGTCTCATTTATTTGGGTGAGTTTGATGCTGCTGTTATATCTGACAATTGAGATTTCCTTTTTAATTGCTAATCTGGAAAAATTCATGCACGGCGGTTACTTCACACTTATTGCAGGTGGGTTATTGGCATCCGTAATGATTATTTGGTATACGTCCTATCGCATCAGAAGAAGATTAACAGAGTATGTTAATCTCGATGATTATTTTCCTCTTATGAAAGAATTAAGCAATGACGCATCTATTGCTAAATATTCAACACACCTTGTTTATCTAACAGGGGCTGATAATTATACACAGATTGAAGATAAAATCATGTATTCCATTTTTCAAAAGCAGCCCAAACGAGCAGATATTTATTGGTTTCTGCACATAGATGTTGTTGACCAACCTTATACACTTGAATATAAAGTACGGACAATGATGGATGACGATGTAATACGGGTTGATTTTAAATTAGGCTTTCGTGTTGAGCAAAAGATCAATTTGTTTTTTAGAAAGGTTGTTGAAGATCTTGTAAATAATAAAGAGGTTGACTTTATATCCCGCTACAATTCATTAAATAAGCGTAATCTTATAGGAGATTTTCGTTTCGTTGTTCTGGAAAAACACTTAAGCAATGACAACGATCTTAATACATTGGAACAATTTACAATGGATTGGTATTTCTTCCTCAAAAATATTTCTTTATCAGAAACAAGTGCATTTGGCCTTGATACAAGCTCTGTAACAATAGAAAAAGTACCAATGGTAATAAGTCCGATGGAAGCTTTTCAGTTGAAACGTATTTATTAAGATTAACTACTGACAGCTTAGTGATAAAAGCAAGACAAGCAGTGCTTATAATGTGCTGTAGAAATACATTGTATTTTATGATGCGGAGAACGTTCAAGATAGGAGCTGTTGGTGATGACCAAAAGTACACTTTATCGTGTAAAGATTTTATAAAGAATTTGCACTGCCACAAAAAAGCCCATAGTTAGATCTATGGGCTTTTTGCAGCGTTTAGTAAAAATTAATGAGCCAATAACGCATCCAGATTTTCGAGCGCCATTGTAAAGCCTTCTTTGAAGCCGAAAGAAATAATCTGTTCCAGATCTTCAAGTTTTGCATACGTTAGTATTATATCCACAGTAGTAACAGCAGTACCTTCACTAAACGTTATACTCCAGTCTGTGCGCGGAAATTCTGTATTCAGCTTTCCATCTGAATCGCAAAAGGCATCCGTTAAAGAGAAACCTTTTAATTCCTCAATGGATTTAAAATCTGCCCGTGCCCAGTGTTCTTCACCTTCAGGGCCAACCATAGCGTAGAGCCAGTAACCGCCTACGGTAAAGTCTCTGAGCTTTGTTCTTGCTTTCCATGGTTTTGGTGCCCACCATTGGTCGAGTAATTCTTTTTGAGTCCATGCTGCCCATACCTTGGTTAATGGTGCTGCGAATTCTCTTTTTACTTTAATTTGATTTTTCACTTTATCAACTGAAAAATCCATCAATAAACTACTTTTCATTTTCGTTTGGGTTTAGGTTGAATAATACTTGATCCAGTTGTGAGAATCGATCTTCCCACAGTGTTTTAAATTGTGCCAGCCAGTTGTCGATCTCTTTCATTTTAGTAACCTCTAATTGATAATAGATTTCTCTGCCTATTTGTTTTTGTTGTACAAGCTCACATTCGGCCAGGATTTTAATATGTTTGGAAACAGCTTGTCGTGATGTATTAAAGTGTTCCGCTAATGCATTTGGTGTCATTGCCTGCAGTGCAATGAGTGCGAGAATAGTTCTTCTTGTTGGATCTGCTATTGCCTGAAATACATCTCTTTTCATCATGATCTTTTAAATTAGCAACCGATTGATTGCAAATATATAAGCAATCAATCGGTTGCGCAAATATTCTTTATATAAAATACTGAATAATTACGATTTGTACTGGTTTTAATAAATAATTACGTATTTATACGTAATTGTAACTTATAAATACGTAGATTTATACATGCTACTTATTTATCCCTTTTAAATAGTACGTCTATGTCAACAAATCCACTTACCTGCGAAACCTGTTCAAACGAAAGTTGTTTGATTAAAAAGAACTGTTTAACAGCAGTTGGGGAAGAGCTTATAAAGCAAAAGATTGCTTTTTTGTGTAAAAAAGGACAGCAGTTTATAATTGAAGGTGCTCCGGTACAAGGATTATTTTTTATTCAAAAAGGAA
>Ga0247817_10000728_pt1 | contig 17495 bp, 12 predicted proteins | sample UWRJL212509R1_FD_178010 | JGI IMG/M metagenome (GOLD analysis project Ga0247817, IMG submission 178010) | Plant litter microbial communities from Arlington Agricultural Research Station in Wisconsin, United States - UWRJ-L212-509R-1 | ecosystem: Environmental > Terrestrial > Plant litter >...
CATACTTCTTTCTGTCCGGCAACAGACATAGCCGCTCCCGAAGGCGCGACTTCTTTTGAGCTGGTGTATACCTTTATGCGTGTACCTGCGTATGGAAGCAATGCCACTACAAGGTGCTACGAACCGTTGAACGGTGAGCAGCTGGTTAGCGCGCAGGTGTCTTCTGCTTATTTGTATACCACGCTTGCCTTACCTGTAAAACTTACGTTGCCGGTAACGTTGCCTGCATCTTCATCTGCTGAAGGTACTTCTTTGCTTTGTGTGGTAGGGATTGCTTTTTATAAGGGAAAGGCGCGGATGGATAAAGAGGTGTGTGGGATGAGGGTGGTGAAGGTTGGGTGAGGGGATATTATAAATAACTCTAGTTACCTTTTATTCTTAATAAGTATTAACAAATAAACGTTCTTTAATTTGTAGAAATGGCTAGGGGTAAGAATAAACTGTCAACCATATTCATGTTAGTTTTATATGTTGGATTATCTATTTATTATATAAACAATTCCATCCATAAAATAAATGAGTTAAATAAAAAAAATAGTAAAGGAGGACAGGTTATGAATACAGAAATGCAAGTCTCGGCACATATGATTAAAATCAATGAAAATCAAAAGGCTAATAACAATAAGGCGAAACAGGAAGTACTTACCCCGAAAAAGCATTAATTATATATTTTTTATAGAAATGGCTTATTGATTTAATATCAGTAAGCCTTTTTTGTTGTAGGAAATAAGATCCAAAATGAACCCTAAATTTCTTATTTGACTAAAAAGTATCAAATAGAGTCAATTGGTTGATTCTATTTTGGTAAAATGCTCGTATTATATTCAATCTATTGCTTTTAATCAAGTTCTTATATTCGTTCAAACACGTAATTTGTTCGTATATTGAGCCATTACTTTTTTAATATGATAAATCAAAATCCCGAACAGATAGCCCGCGATCATATAGATAAGCAATTACTTGCTTGCGGTTGGTTGATTCAGGATAAGAAAAAAATAAATCTTACTGCTGGTTTAGGTGTTGCTGTGCGCGAGTATCCGACTGATATTGGTCCTGCAGATTACGTGCTTTTTGTAGATAAAAAGGCTGTTGGTATTATTGAAGCTAAACGCGAAGAGGAAGGTGTTCGATTAACAACTGTTGAAGATCAGTCTTTGCAATACGCTCAGGCAAAACTTCGGTTATTGAATAATGATCCTTTACCATTTGTTTACGAAAGCACTGGTGAAGTAACACGTTTTACAGATTACCGCGATCCCAAGCCACGTTCCAGGAATGTTTTCACGTTCCATCGTCCGGAAACATTTTTACAGTGGGCAAAGGAAGATAAAACCTTGCGCGCAAGATTACATAATATTCCAGCCTTACCTGTTGAAGGATTACGTGATTGTCAGGTTACCGCAATCACCAATTTAGATCAGTCATTTAAAGATCAAAAGGTAAAAGCATTGATACAAATGGCCACAGGGTCTGGAAAGACTTTTACTGCCATTACATTTATTTACCGGTTACTGAAATTTGCAAAAGCAAAACGCATTTTGTTTTTGGTAGACACCAAGAACTTAGGAGAGCAAGCAGAAGGAGAATTTCGTTCGTATACTGCCAATGATGACAACCGTTTGTTTACTGAGCTTTATGGAGTAACACGTTTAAGCAGTTCATTTATTCCAAACGATAGCCAGGTTTATATAAGTACCATTCAACGCATGTATTCTATTCTGAAAGAAACAGAATTGGATGAAAGTGCAGAAGAACAAAATCCAAATGAAACACTTTTTGAATCGAAGACGCCAATTCCTGTTGGTTACAATGAAAAGGTACCGATAGAATTTTTTGACTTTATTGTTATTGATGAATGTCACCGAAGTATTTATAATCTGTGGAAGCAAGTGCTTGATTACTTTGATGTGTTTCAGATTGGTTTAACGGCAACGCCTGATAACAGGACATTTGGGTATTTTAATCAAAATCTGGTGTGTGATTATGGCTACGAAAAAGCAGTTGTTGATGGCGTATTGGTGCCTTATAATGTTTTCACAATTGAAACGCAGATAACCAAAGAAGGAAGTAAGATAAGTATTGGCGAGCAAGTAGATAAACGAGAACGATTAACGCGTAAGAAATTCTGGGAAGCGATCGATGAAGAAGTAGAATACAGCGGTAAGCAACTCGACAGAGATATTGTAAACCCAAGTACAATACGAACGATCATCAGAGCAGTAAAAGAAAACTTGCCTAATATGTTTCCGGATCGCTTAGATGATCAAGGTAATTTTGAAGTTCCTAAGATGTTGATCTTTGCCAAGACGGATTCGCATGCGGAAGATATCATTGAAATTGTACGCGAAGAATTTGGCGAAGAAAATAAATTCTGCAAGAAGATTACGTATCGAAGTGAAGAAGATCCCAAGTCTGTATTACAACAGTTTCGAAACGATTATTTTCCACGGATTGCTGTAACGGTTGATATGATTGCTACGGGTACAGATATTCGTCCGTTGGAAGTATTGTTGTTTATGCGCGATGTTAAAAGCCGCAGTTATTACGAACAAATGAAAGGGCGTGGTACGCGAACTTGTTCGGTAGAAGAATTAAAAGCCAAAGGAACTCCTGCTGCTAAATTTAGTAAAGATCATTTTGTAATCATTGATGCTATTGGTGTAGAAGGTTCGCAAAAAACAGATAGTCGACCGTTGGAAAAAGCACCTGGTGTATCTCTCAAAGATGTATTGCAACATGTTGCTGTTGGTAACACTTCCGAAGACTTGTTGACTACGTTGGCAAATAGATTGATTCGTTTAGATAGACAACTCTCCGAAAAAGATAAAATGCGTTTTTCCGAACATGCCAACGGTCACACCATCAATCATGTTGTAAAACAATTGCTCAATGCATATGATCCGGATAGTTTAATGACGATTGAATCAACTGTTCAATCTACACTTAGAGGACAAGCACCAATTGAAATCGAAACAACTATTGAAAAGGAAAAACAAAAACTGATTGAGCAAGCTGTGGCTGTTTTCCATAATCCGGACTTGCGTGAATTTATAGTCGACATCCGTAAAAAGTATGACCAGATTATTGATGTCGTGAATATCGATACCATAACCAATATCGGTTGGGTAAAAGATAACGAAGCCGCTGCTGAAAATACCATTCATGATTTTAAAGCATGGATTGAAAATAATAAAGATGAAATTACAGCCTTGCAGATTTTTTATGCTCAGGCGTATCAGCGCAGAGCTTTCTCCTATAAAATGATTAAGGATTTGTGTGAAAAAATAAAAACAGAGAAACCCTTATTGGCTCCTATGTTGGTTTGGCGTGCCTATGAACAATTAGAAAAAGCAAATGGCTCAGCAAAAAATGAGTTGATCGCTTTGGTTTCTTTGATTCGTAGAGTGAGTGGCATTGATAATACCTTAACCGCTTACGATAAAACAGTAGATAAAAACTTTCAGGATTGGGTATTTAAAAAACAAGCTGGAAATTTAAAATTTACCGAAGAACAAATGCATTGGCTGCGTATGATGAAAGACTATGTAGCTAACAGTTTTCAGATTGAAAAAGACGATTTTGATTTTACACCTTTTAATGCTGAGGGTGGCTTAAGCAAGTTGTGGCAATTGTTTGGTGACGAAACAGATTCTATTATTGAAGAATTAAATGAGGCATTAGCAGCATGACAGAGCAGGAATTACAAGAGCTCATTGCTCAAGGTGAAGGATATTATATTGAGTTTAAGAAAGACCTTAACTCTGATTTTAAAAAAGAATTGGTTGCTTTTGCAAATGCATCCGGAGGAAGGATTATTCTTGGCGTAGAGGATAACGGTCATGTGAAAGGTGTTCAAACAACCAATGCATATCGATCCGAAATTCAGCAGCATGCACATGATTGCGATCCTTCCGTAGAAATTCGTGTTGAAGAGGTAGGTAATGTTGTTGTTATAACGGTGCCTGAAGGTAAGCACAAACCCTATCGTTCTACCAATGGTTTTTATTTGCGGGTTGGTCCCAATTCTCAAAAAATGGGCACAGATCAGATTGCCGAATATGTAGAAAAATTCGGACGAATCCGTTTTGATGAACGTATCCGAAAGGATCTTGATTTTAATGGAAGCGTAGATCAGGAATTGATCAATAAGTTTATTGAGTCCGCACAAATTAAAAATGTGTTTCAAAACAAGACGCATATATTGTTGAGTTTGGGTGCTGTTAAGCAAATAGATAATACCAATTATTTCACAAATGCGGGTGTTCTTTTTTTTACCCAAGACCCAACGTTTTTAATACCTCAAGCAAAAATTACTTGTGTTGCATATAATGGTACAGAGAAAGTAGATATTCTTGATCGTAAAGATTTTTCGGTTGATCTGATTACATCGATCGAAATGGGTTTGGCATTTATACGGAGACACTTGAATGAAGCCACCGAAATTAAAGGACTCAAACGTGAAGACAAATTAGAAATTCCATTGGTTGCTTTGCGTGAAGCGTTGGTGAATGCAGTCGCACATCGAGATTATATAGAGACTGGTGCACGTATTATGATAGAGGTATTTTCTGATCGCATCATCATATCCAATCCTGGAGGTTTGCCACCTGGGTTAAGTGCCGACGATTTTGGTAAATACAGCCTTTCCCGCAATCCCATTATATCTGATATCTTATATCGAGTAGGCTTAATTGAAAAATTAGGCACCGGAGTAAACCGAATTAAAGCCGAATTGAAAGCCGCACAGTTACCGGAAGCAATCTTTCATTTCAGCAACTTTTTTTCTGCGACGTTTTTACGGGAAACTGATCATAAAGATCAATCGGGTTTGCTTCTCACTGAAAAGCAACAGGAGATTTTTGAACTGATAAAAGTCAATGCTCGGATTACAAAGCCAGAGTTGTCACAAAAATTGGGTATTAATCCATCCGTAGTTGATAAATACATAACCCTATTGAAGAAGAAAGGATTTATACGGCGAATTGGGACTAGAAACGGATATTGGGAAGTACTGCAGGTGGGTGAATAGGTGGGTGAATAGGTGGGTGAATAGGTGGGTGAATATAAGATCAACGCCTGATTTTGCTTAACTGTGAAAAGATGTTTTGCGATAAGGTGTTGGTAATCAATGAGTATTTGCTTAATTAGAAAAGGGAAAGATAAAAGAATTAAATTGCATGCAATGGGCTCATAAATGAGTTTTGGTTTATGAAGATTCTTAATTCTGGTATGAAATCTTATTTGACGGTTATTTGATAGGAAGGCATATTTAGAGAAGTATGTATTGATAATCAGCTTTTTGTTATTTGATGGCTATTTGATGAGCAATGAATTATTGAAATTATAGAGGTGGGTGGATTGGTAGGTGAATAGGTGGGGAGAATTAAAAAAGCTTAAGCGTTTTGCTTAACTCAGAAACGGAAATACATAATAACAAGTTGACTGCCAATAAGTCTTTGCTTAATTAGAAAAAGGGAAGTGAGTAAGTTATAATTTGACTTAGGATGAATATTAGATTATATAAAATAGAATGGCTTTAGGAAGAAAACCAATAGAAATTGTCAACGAAGGCAAGCACCAGTTACTTGCAAAGGCAGAGCATTGGGAGAGAATTTATTTAAAAGAAGTTGCTAAAGTTCAAAATGGTTTTGCATTTAGCTCAGATCATTTTACGAAAGGAAAAGGAATACCTCTTATAAGAATTAGAGATATTGATAATATAACTACTGTTGATAATTATAATGGTCCGTATAACGGAGATTTCATTGTAAAGAAAGGCGATATTTTAATTGGAATGGATGGGGATTTTTATGCATCAAGATGGAAGGGTGAACATGCATTATTAAACCAACGAGTTTGTAGGATTATTCATACATCAAATCATTATAATGAGAAATTTTTATTTCTGTGTTTACAACCCTTTTTAGATGCAATTCATGCTGAAACATCTGCTGTTACAGTTAAACATATTTCTTCTGAGACGATTAAAGAACTACCATTGCCTTGTCCCCCCTTACAAGAACAAATAGCAATTGTAGCTAAGATAGAAGAACTCTTTAGTGAGTTAGATAAAGGGGTAGAAAATTTAAAACTCGCACAGCAGCAATTAAAAACATACAGACAAAGTGTTTTGAAGTGGGCGTTTGAAGGCAAGTTGACGAATGATAATGTTAAGGAAGGTGAATTACCGAAGGGGTGGAAAGAAGTTACTATTGAAGATGTTTCTAAAGTCGGTACTGGAGCAACTCCCTTAAAAGGGAATGCAAATTATTATAAAAATGGATCAATAGCTTGGGTTACAAGTGGAGCTTTAAATGATGAATTTGTTAGAGAAGCTACCGATTATGTAACACCTTTAGCTTTGAAGGAAACTAATTTGTCAATATATCCTAAACATACGCTATTATTAGCTATGTATGGAGAAGGTAAAACACGAGGAAAATGCTCTGAATTATTAATTGACGCCACTACGAATCAAGCTATAGCTGCAATTAGTTTTGAAAAACATGATATGCGGGTTAAACCATTTTTGAAATATTTTTTATTGAAAAACTATAATGATATAAGACGATTATCTTCAGGTGGAGTCCAACCTAATTTGAATTTAGGCATAGTTAAAAAGACACTTTTTCCATTTCCTCCAATCGAAGAGCAACATCTAATCGTTCAAGAAATTGAAAGCCGTTTATCAGTTGCTGATAAACTCGAAGAAAGCATAACACAAAGTTTACAACAAGTAGAGGCTTTGCGTCAGAGTATTTTAAAGCAAGCATTTGAAGGAAAATTAATTGTTGAGAAAAAGCAAGAAATAGTAAAGCCTAAAAATGTTTATTTTCATCAGCTACAGGTTTTAGGTTGGATTGCTCAAACATCTAAACAGAAAAACATTTCACATGGTGAAATGACAACTGCAAAGTATGCTTATTTAGTAGATAAAGTTTATGGCGTGCCAACCTATTATGATTTCAAGCGAGGACATTTAGGTCCGTATCCGATTGAAATGAAAAAGGCAATCAATAATAAAGAGTATTTTAAAATTGCTAAAACTATTGAAGTTGTTAATGAGGAGAAGTTATTTAAGTATAACAATCCATATAAAAATCAGGTTATAAATGCCGTTGAAGATCTTGCAACAATATTCGATAGGTATGAAGGGAAAGAACGTGCACATAAAACAGAATTGTTAGCTACCGTTTGTAAAGTAGTAGAAGATATTAAATCAATCGACTTGTCTTTAGTATATCAGTCAATGCGAGAATGGCCGATTGATTTGAAAACTACTCCGTGTAAAAATAAAGCGGAAAAATTCACCGAAGAGGAAACACAAAAATGTTTGGTTTTTGTAGTTGCTAGGGGCTGGGATAAGAAATTGATATAAATGATTATTAAAATAGTATGGATAAGATTAAAGTTTTTGATAATTTTTTTTGGTATAGTCTATTAGCCTTTGGTTTGATTGTTGGAGGTATTTGTTTTCTGCCAAGTTTATTAACTTCTTATTCTAAGGACTATAACTTCACTGCGACAGGCCAAATAGGAGATACTATAGGAGGAACTATGGGGCCATTTGTTGGTATTGCCGCAGCAATACTTACTTTTTTAGCATTTTGGGTTCAGTTCAAAGCGAATGAACAACAAAAAGTGGATCTCAAAGAACAAAGAGATAGAGCACATTTAGAGAATTTTCAAAATACTTTTTTTGAATTGATAAAATTGCATAAGGAAAATATAAATGAATTAAGTTACTATAAATATGATTCTAAAAATGTAATTAAAACTGAAAACAGAAGAGTATTTAGAGCGATTTTTTCTGAGTTTTTAGAATGCTATAGAGAGGTTAAGAAATATTCAAATTCTATTGATCCTGACTCCTATCTTCTTCCTGATTATAAATTGGAACTTCAAACTGTAATAAATAAAAAAAATATAGAAGCTAATTTAATTGAGCTTTCAATAATTGATATTGCTTATTCGGTGACCTTTTTTGGCTTAGATAATTCAGGCTTAACTATATTGTCTGAGCGATTTGAAAAAAGATATAATAATGATTACTATTCAAAACTTTTACTTTATTTAAGCATAAAACCAAAAAGGGAAAGTGAAGATTACTTAGCTATATGGGCTGCAATTAATAAACTAAAATTTCAAGAGTTTCAAAATCTATTAGAAACAGTTCATAAACTTAAAGCTGACAAGAAAACTTATGATGAGGGGATTTCTGCACTAGGAAATGCTCTCTTGTCCGGAAAATATTTCAGAAAATATTATGATGGGCATCAACATAGGTTAGGTCATTATTTTAGACATCTTTTTCAAACATATATTTTTTTAGATAAAAGTAAGGATCTTAACGATGAACAAATTATGTTTTATGGGAAAATTTTGCGAGCTCAACTTTCTACTTATGAACAGGCTTTATTATTTATAAATTGTGTGTCAAGTTTAGGAATGAAGTGGGAGTTGAAGTATGACACCAAAAATGAAAAAGGCCAATCAACTGGTTTGATATCTAAATATAATCTAATTAGAAATTTACCTGGCAATAATTTTACTGGTATTATCTTTAAAAATTATTTTCCAAACGTCAATTTTGAAAATGATAATGAATAAAATATTATGAACAACACAACCAACGCATCCTCCATCGTATCCAAAGTATGGGCGTTTTGTCAAACCCTGCGTGATGATGGCGTCGGCTATGGCGATTATTTGGAACAGCTAACGTATTTGCTATTTCTTAAAATGGCACATGAATATACCTTGCCTCCGCATAATCGGAAAATGCCTATCCCTAAAGAATACAATTGGGAAACACTTACAGCGAAAAGTGGTGCAGAATTAGAGTTGCACTATAATGTTTTGCTGCGTGAGTTAGCCAAACAAAAAGGCATACTGGGGCAAATCTTTATCAAAAGTCAGAATAAAATTCAGGATCCTGCAAAACTATATAAACTTATAGCTTTGATCAATGCTGAGAACTGGATCTTGATGGGCGTAAAAGATAAAGGCGATATCTACGAAGGTTTATTAGAAAAAAACGCAGAAGATACGAAGAGCGGAGCAGGGCAATATTTTACACCACGCCCCTTAATCAAAGCTATGGTAGAATGTCTGCGGCCCGAGCCATTAAAAACCATTGCTGACCCCGCATGCGGTACAGGCGGTTTCTTTTTGTCTGCTTATGATTGGATTGTAGAGAATCAGGATTTAGATAAAGACGCAAAGAAGTTTTTGAAATACGAGACCTTCTTTGGAAATGAAATTGTAGCTAGTACACGTCGTTTGGCGTTGATGAATTTGTTCTTACACAATATTGGTGATATTGATTCCGACAATTTCATTTCTCCTGCCGATGCTTTGATTTCATCTTCACCTGATACCTACGATTATATCTTAGCCAATCCGCCCTTTGGTAAAAAGAGTAGCATGACATTTACCAATGAAGAAGGTGAGCAAGAGAAAGAAGATTTAACCTATAACCGTCAGGATTTCTGGGTAACCACCAGCAACAAACAGTTAAACTTTGTGCAGCATATCCGTACCATGTTAAAGACAACAGGTAAGGCAGCAGTTGTGTTACCCGATAACGTTTTATTTGAAGGCGGTGTAGGAGAAACCGTTCGTAAGAAATTATTAGAGACAACAGAACTCCACACCATTTTACGTTTGCCTACAGGCATCTTTTATGCCAATGGAGTAAAAGCAAACGTATTGTTTTTTGATGGAAAACCATCCAACAAAAAAGCATGGACAAAAGAAGTATGGGTATATGATTACCGTACAAATATCCATCATACCTTAAAAAAGAATCCATTAAAGCTAGAAGACTTAAGAGACTTCATTGCACTTTACAATCCTAAAAATAGAAACAAGCGTAAAGAAACATATAACATTGAAGCCAATCCGGAAGGTCGCTGGAGAAAGTTTAGCTACGAAGAAATTATAGCACGTGATAAAACTTCATTAGACATTACTTGGTTAAAAGATAAATCTCTAGCAGACTTAGATAACTTACCTGATCCAGATGTATTGGCGTTGGACATTGTTGAGAATTTGGAAGCTGGCTTGGAAAGTTTCAGGGCAATTATTGAGTCGTTAAATAAGAAGTAAAATATGCCTAATAGAGTTTTTACAAAATTGATTGAAGAAAAAATAGAAATATTTAAAAGTGCATTCTCCAATGCTAAAGAAATATTCTATGATTCTACAACGGGTAAATTGATTCACCCAGGAGAATTTGGTGTATATAGAGAAAAGGCAGTTATAGACTTTTTGAAATCATTTATTCCTAATAAATTTCAAATTGATTCAGGTTTTGTATTAAATAATAATGATGAAATTAGTCATCAATGTGATCTGATAATTTTTGATTCTACACTGACTCCGAATATACATTCCAGTAATAATCAACGATTTTTTCCAATTGAAACGGTTGTGGCTGTTGGAGAAGTTAAATCGGTAATTAATTCAATGGCAGAATTAAGGAAGGCAGTTATCAAGCTTTCAAATATTAAAATGATGCGAGAAAGAATTGTTGAACCTTTTGTTGATCAGCCTGTAATTATAGGAACTAAAAGAGAATATCATCCAATTGTAAATGTCTACGATCAAGTGTGTACTTTTTTAATATGCGAAAAATTTGGATTTGATATTAAAGATAAATTTTTTAGGCCGAATGATGTTATGTCTTATCTATATGAAGATATAAAAGAAGCTAGATATAGACATAATTTCATACTTAGCATCGAAGACGGATTGTTTCTATATTTGGATGATATCGGTTTAGTTGGTTATCCTGTTTTCGGCGGAATGTTAACAGGAACTTTTGTTACATCTGATAATGACCGACATTTTACAGAATTTATATTGTCAATGTTGACGGTTATTGGCTTTGTTACTATTTTGTCACCAGATTTAAGACATTATATAAATAAGAAGTAGCTATACAATACTTACTAGTATCACTTCTTCGTCGACACAATCAATTCCCGCACATCCACATTCAATGCTTCAGCAATATCAAAAAGGGTTTCCATAGAAGGTTGACCATCATTCGTACACCATTTTGAAACCGTTGTTTTATTCATTTCTAATGTTTCTGCCAGCCACAGATTTGTTTTTCCCTTCTCCGCGAGTACAGATTTTATCCTGTTAAAAATTTTCTTTGAAGTCATATTAAGTGTAGTAATATTCAATTTTAGTGTCAATATACACTAATCTTCGTATTTATAAAATGGTAAAATAGTGGTGTTAAAGTAGAATTTATAATAAATAATATGCATTTATATTGTTTTTAACTTAACTTTAAAATAGTTTTACACCACTACTTTAATCTTTTTACAGCTATGCATATGGAACTTCCCACCAACCTGAAACTTTTTAAAATGCCTCCATCAGCAGAGGTTATGCTGTTTCTTATTTCCGAAGAAATGAAAAACCGGCGCCATATTAACCGCCTTGTAGAGGCAGGTTTTGATGCTGCCTATACCTGTGACCTGAGTGTGCTCATTCTTTCGCTGGCAGGCTTTGAGTCACGGCCGGATAGTTTGTATGAATGGTATACAGATTTGCTGGATGTGTATTGTGAGCAAGCAGCACCTGCGGATGTGGCAGAGTGGAAGGAGGCGGTGTGGGAGATGTATGTGGCTGTAAAATGTCTTAACCGTTGATTACGCTGATTTATATGATTAACTATGATTGCTCACTATTCCGATGGTGCATGCTATTTTATTATTAGTGTGCTAAATAAGTGATTGAATGATTTTATTTTAATATGTAGTTTGTAAGAACATTCAATGAAATTACATTTTTATATTACTCTTAACTTTTGATAAAAACATATTATTCAATCGCTGGTTTATTGCATAAATGAAAAAACAATGATAAGTTGTTCATTTGAGAGCAATCATAGTAAATCATATAAATCAGCGTAATCAACGGTTAAGACGATCATGATCAAAGAACAATACAAACATTCCGACATAACTTCTAAAGTTATCGGAGCAGCGATTGAAGTGCATAAGATATTAGGAAACGGTTTTCAGGAAGTTATTTATCAGCGGGCACTGGAAAAGGAAATGCGCTTACAAGGGTTGACTTTTCAGCGTGAATTTGAAATGCCGATCTTCTACAAGCAGGAACAGATTGGAACGAGGAGAGTAGATTTTATGGTGGAAAAGGTTGTATCAATAGAAATCAAAGCACTTGTTCAGGTTGAAGATGTGCACCTTGCACAAGCGATTAATTATTTAGAAGCATATAATTTAGAAGTAGGAATGCTGATAAACTTTGGCTCGAAAACGCTGCAGTTTAAACGGCTGGTTAATTCAAAATGTCTGAACCGTTGATTACGCTGATTTATATGATTACGGTGAGTCTGCTATTTTACTTCATATGATAATCAGAAGCATTCAAACATTAACTTATTGAACCAATGAAAAAAGCATGAGGTATTTTCAAATAATGAGCAATCATAATAAATCATATAAATCAGCGTAATCAACGTTTAAGACAATGAACAGTTAAATCTGCGGATAAATACTTTTTGTTCCACAAAATAATCAATATGTTGCAGGCAGTTTTTATTCATATCCAGCTAAAAGTTTTTACCAATAAGGATTAAAGAGTCATACAAATACTCTGAGATCACTTCCAACGCTATCTTCGCTGAAATGTAGAACAGATTGGTACAGAGAGTAGACTTTATAGTGAGCAGGTAGTATTGATAAAATCAGGCACAGGTAAAGATGTGTTAAGTGGCGACGCATTGCACAAACAATTTAATTCATAGAATTAAAAATGAACGGAAAAAACATACTAAGCTTTTGGAGAGATCTGGAAGTTTTCAATCTCCCCGACTTAGAAAAAAATAAATTACTTTTAAAATCAGGTGCAACACTACCCTGGCTGCAAAAGCTGACTCCTTCCAATCCTGATAAAGTTTGGCGGTACACATTGTATTTTGGTAGTTTAGCTAAAAAAGATATTATTCAAAAGATAGAAAGCATTTCCGATTCGCGAGAAATAAAAGAAAGAATAGAACCTGCAACAGGGAAGACATTTGTGGCAGCATTGATTTTGGATGAATTAGGCCGGCCTGATCCTAAAAGCTATTTTCACGCTTCTTATGTGCATGGGATTAATTGTGTTGCTGAAAAAAAATCTGTTGAAGAAGTAAATACTAGATTAACACGTGTTCAGGAAGATTACGAAATCCGTTTTGCAATTCCACAACCTACTTCTGAAGAAGAAGAAAACCGGAACCGAAAAGGATTGATAGTAACATGGAAATTAATTGAGGATGAAATAGCGTATTTGCAAAAACTAACCAAATTTTGGAATGCAGAAGAATTTCAGGTTTTTTATGATGCCAAAGAAGTGTCAAAGAAAAGTGAACCTGAACCCGCTTTTTTAAATAGTTTTTTTCTTGACGATCTGAATTTTTTATTCAAAACCAATGAACCTTTAGGGAATGGTTTGAATGAGTATCTTTCTATTCAGACGGGTGACAATAACCGGCTGGATGTTATTGCAAACAAAAATCATTTAGTAGCAAGTATAGATCCTGCAAATATGCCGGCGGGGCGTTGGCCAGCCAACCTGAAATATGGTCTGTATACAGCGCAGTTAGGCGCAGTTTGTACAACATTGAAAGATCTGACAACTGGTGGTGGTATAAGAGGGATAAATGGCCCTCCGGGTACGGGTAAAACTACTTTATTAAAAGATATCATAGCAGATGTAGTCGTGCAAAGGGCCGAAAGCATATTGAGGAATAAGAAGCTGTTTGGAAAGTACAGTAGGTTCGAACACGAAAGCGGATACAACAATCATTTTTATGAAGTAGATGCAGATGTGTTTTCAAACAGAGGTATTGTCGTTTCCAGTAACAATAATGCTGCAGTAGAAAACATTACGAAAGAACTTCCTTCATCCAAAAATTTAGACAAAGATTTGATCGCCGGAGGTTATTTTTCCGAATGTTCGCAACGCCTTATTGATGAGCCAAGCTGGGGGATACTTAGCGCTGCACTTGGCAATGCTGCTAACAGATCAACCTTTGTTAATAATTTTTGGAACAATGGTTTTAAAGCAAACGAAATTGGCTTTAAAGAATTGATCTCGTCTGTTTATAAAAATGCAGAAAATAATAAGACGGATGAAATGCTGAAAAAGTATGAAGAGGTAAAGGCTAAACTTTGTGAATTGCTTAATGAATTTAAAATATTTAAAAAGGAAGCATCTTTTTTTCATTCATTACTGCATGCGCACATAAAAAACAGAAAGCTCGCGCATGCATTGCCTGCTGAGATCGAAAAGGTACATATAGAACTGATTGATGAATTGAAAATTGAAAATGGTATTACCGATAAAATAGCCAAAGCGAACGATTCAATTCAACAGCTGCATGATTCAATCAGATTACAAAACAGTCAAAAGCCATTTTTGTTTATTTTTCAACTGTTGGTTAAAACAAAAGCTTATATGCACTGGAAAGAATCGGCTGATTTTTACTCTGAAGAATTGAAAAAAACGAGTAAAGAAAAATCAATTCTGAGAGAACAGCTTTTAATGGTGGAGAAGAAAATTTCTTTTCTTAAAGCTGAAATTATCGAAAAGCAAAGCATTTTAAAAAAGGCTGAGGATAATATCAACATGTATGAGAATAACAGGTCCACACTGATTGAAAAATATGGTTTCGAAAAGTCGAATCTGGTAGACGAGGATTTTTATTCACTCTCTTTAGGAGAGATGCATCTTTGTAACCCCTACTCATCTGTAAAGATAAATAAATTGCGTTCAGAGATTTTTACTACCAGTTTAGACGTGCATAAATATGCTATTTTGTCTCACGCAAAGTATTTTAGAAATAACCTTGAAACATTTTTCAGTGTGATTTCCGGCAGAATAAAGGTTGATAAAAAAATTGCTCTGCAACTTTGGGATACGTTTTTCTTCTGTGTGCCTGTTGTTTCTACATCACTTGCTTCTGTGAGCCGTTTGTTTTCTTTGCATAACAAAGAAACTATAGGTTGGCTTTTGTTAGATGAAGCTGGTCAGGCAACACCACAATCTGCGGCTGGAATTATATGGCGTTCTAAAAGGTCAATCATTATCGGTGATCCTTTGCAAATAGAACCTGTGGTAACAATTTCAGAAAATCTTGTACAATATTTAAGAACTCAAAACAATATAGATGAACTCACCTGGTCTCCTTTGGTTTCCTCTGTTCAAATGTTAGCGGATAGAATTTCCAAACTAGGCTCATACATGATAAAAGCCAATTCGGATGAAAAAGTCTGGACCGGATTTCCGCTCCGTACACATCGCAGGTGTATTGAGCCCATGTTTTCAATAGCCAATGAAATTGCCTATTCAAATCAAATGGTTAATGAAGCTAAAGATGAAAAAGACAATATAGCAAAAAGCACATGGTATGATGTAGCGGGTACTGAAATATTCAACAAACAAGTCGTGAAAGAAGAATTGGAACAGTTAACAACGAAAATACTGGAGCTTAGAAATAATAATTATAAGGATCAGATTTTTGTTATTTCACCATTCAAATCAATTGCAAGGGCATGTGAAGATGTACTACGCGAATTTAAAAATGTGCAATGCGGGACGATTCATACCTTTCAGGGAAAAGAGGCAGATGTTGTTTTCTTAATATTGGGCAGTGATCCATCCACGCAAGGGGCCCGACTCTGGGCATCTCAAAAACCAAATATGCTGAATGTAGCTTTAACGAGAGCTAAAAAAAGGTTTTATGTAATTGGTAATAAAAGTTTATGGTCTCAATGTAATTATTTTAATGTGATGGCAAAGAGGTTAGAATAACATGCCTATTCAGGATTCAATCTTTGTATTAAGTATATAGCCACAACAACCTAATGACCATTCAATACGCATCCGACCTGCATCTGGAGTTCTCTCAGAACAGAGATTTTTTAAAAGCAAATCCTTTAGAAATTAAAGGTGATATACTGTTGCTTGCAGGAGATATTGTGCCTTTCGCGGTCATGCACAAGCATGCTGATTTTTTCAGTTATGTATCGGATTATTTTCAACAGGTGTATTGGGTGCCGGGAAATCACGAATATTATAATTCGGATCTGGCAGATAGATGCGGAACACTGAATGAAAAAATAAGGGACAATGTTTTTCTTGTAAATAATACCGCAATAACACATAATGATATACAGTTTATTTTTTCAACGCTCTGGTCAAAGATCAGTCCGGCGTATGCATGGCAGATACAGCAGGGCATGAGCGACTTTCATGTGATAAAATATAAGGGCAATCCGTTTTCAGTCGAACAGTTTAATCAGCTGCACGATGAAAGTATTTTGTTTCTACAGAAAGCACTCGCGGAGAAAAATGCACAAAAGCGTATTGTCGTCAGCCATCACATTCCTACGTTTTACAATTATCCGGAACAGTACAAAGGCAGCACATTAAGCGATGCGTTTGCAACAGAACTTTTTGATTTCATTGAATCTCATGGTCCGGATTACTGGATCTATGGGCATCACCACAGCAATGTAATTGATTTCACTATCGGAAAAACGACAATGTTAACGAATCAATTGGGTTATGTGAAGTATGGAGAGCATATGTTGTTTGATAGTGACAAGACGATTCGTTTATAATATCGTACCATTTTCCTGACACCGGGAATATGGTATTCAACTCATCGATTAGAAGCCTCTTTAAAGAACACCAAAGACGGTTAAAAATCCCCTAATACTAATTCCGCTTTTCCTGCGTTCTCTTCTCACCGTGTTCCGTGGCACACGGAACACCAAAGGTAAATGGAATTAAAGAAAGAATTTTTAAGGGAAAAAGTTAATTTATAAAACAGTGGGTGTTCTGTGTGCCACAGACCACGGTGAAGAGGTGTTCTGTGTGCCACAGACCACGGTGAAATAAAACAGTGGGTGTTCTGTGTGCCACAGACCACGGTGAAGGGTGCCACAGACCACGGTGAAGAGGTGTTCTGTGTGCCACAGACCACGGTTAAAAATCCCCTAATACTAATTCCACTTTTCCTGCGTTCTCAATTCATATAACTTTTTAGTCTATGAAGAAATCGCTCTTATTCATTGTAGGATTTTATCTTGTTAGTGTTTTTGTATACGGACAAAAAGCGCAAACACTTTGGAACGCGCATCAGGCAAAAGGGATTTCCGTTTCAGCAAAGTGGAATAGCGATGGCAATCATGTGTATGGCCGTAGACTGTTGATGACAGTAACCAATCTTAAGAATGAAAAAATAAAGATCCTTATCCCGCCCGGCGAAACGTTTCTAAGTAAAAATCCCGGTTATCAAAATCAGATGATCGTAAAAGCAGACAGCATGATCCTCGCTGCTTATGCCACAGATACTATTTCTGTCAATTCTGTTTGTATAGGTCATGAGAAACAATGTCCGGGTAAAGGCGAAGGCTTTACACTAGTAGCGCAGAAAGATGTAGTATTAACACGCCTGGCTA
>Ga0247817_10000729_pt1 | contig 17492 bp, 14 predicted proteins | sample UWRJL212509R1_FD_178010 | JGI IMG/M metagenome (GOLD analysis project Ga0247817, IMG submission 178010) | Plant litter microbial communities from Arlington Agricultural Research Station in Wisconsin, United States - UWRJ-L212-509R-1 | ecosystem: Environmental > Terrestrial > Plant litter >...
AATTGCTGTGATTTACGCTCAAGGTGAAATTGCAAGCGGTGAAGGCGATGTTACTGTAATTGGCGAAGGTGCGATGCGTCGTTCTTTGCAGGAAGCGAGAAAAAATGAAGACATAAAAGCAATTGTACTTCGAATCAATAGTCCGGGCGGAAGCGCTTTGACCTCTGATCTGATCTGGAGAGAAATTGAAATTACTAAAAAAGAAAAACCGGTAGTGGTTTCTATGGGTAATTACGCTGCATCAGGAGGTTATTATATTGCTTGTAATGCCGATAAAATCTTTGCAGAAAGCAATACTATAACAGGTTCTATTGGTGTTTTTGGTGTATTGCCAAACTTTACTCCGCTTGCCAACAAATTAGGAATTAATACTGAACAGGTAAAAACACACCAAAATTCTGCTAATTATAGTCCGTTTGTACCAATCGACGAAAATTTCAAAACGTATACACAAGAAAGCGTAGAGCATATTTACAACACGTTTGTAACGCATGTGGCTCAAGGCCGAAAAATGACTTTTGCACAAGTAGATGCTATTGCACAAGGAAGAGTATGGTCTGGCTCAGAAGCTTTAAAAATTGGATTGGTAGATAAAATTGGCGGCTTGAATGATGCTGTTGCTGAAGCAGCAAAACTGGCTAAGGTAAAATCATACAGTACTCAGAATTTCCCTGAATACGAAAAGTCATTTAACGATCTTTTATCTGGTTTACCATTTGCAAAATCTAAAGAAGCTTTTATAAAAGAAGAAATTGGAGTTGAAAATTATATGATTATTGAGCAGGTAAAAAGATTTCAGAGACAAAAAGGAGTTCAGGCAATGTTGCCTTTTGGAATTAACATTCAATAATTTTTAAGATGAAAAAAATACTCTTCTTTTTTGGTCTTCTGGCAGTTTCATTTGGTAATGCTCAGGAAGCAAAGCAAATGACCTTTAAAGAATCTCCTGCGATCTTAAAAATCAATACTGATCAGCTTTACGGCACGTTAACGATTCCGGATACAGAGAACAGATGTCCTGTAGCTTTGATTATTGCAGGTTCAGGACCAACAGACCGAAATGGTAATAATTTGACAATGAAAAACAATTCATTGAAATTACTGTCTGAAGCCTTAGCAAAAAATGGTATTGCATCATTACGTTATGATAAAAGAGGAATTGGCGAAAGCAAAGCTTTGGCGCCATTTGAATCCGGCCTTGTGTTTGAAAATTTTATTGAAGATGCCAAAAGCTGGGTTAATTTTTTAAAACAGGACAGACGATTTTCTCAAATTACCATTATCGGACATAGCGAAGGCTCTCTCATTGGAATGCTTGCAGGTGCAAAAGCAAATAAATTTGTTTCTATTGCCGGAGCGGGAGATGCTGCTGACAAAGTTTTGAAAGCACAAATAGCCAGCAAAGCTACCAAACCATTAGAGGATTTAACTTTCCCGATTATTGATAGTCTAAAAAACGGAAACACTGTAAAAAAAGTAGATCCTATGCTCAACTCTTTATTCAGACCGAGTATTCAGCCCTATCTAATTTCCTGGTTCAAATACAATCCTCAGACAGAAATAAAAAAACTAACGATTCCTGTTTTAATCCTGCAAGGAAATAATGATTTGCAGGTCACAGCACAGGATGCCGAAGCCTTATCAAAATCGAGCAACAATGGTGAATTGTTAATCATTGACAAAATGAATCATATTTTAAAGATTATCGACGGAGATAAACAGGCCAATTTTGCATCGTACAACAATTCAACTTTACCCATTTCTGAAGAACTGACCGATAAAATAGTTTCTTTTATTAAAAAATAATTTTAGTCGACATTATATTAAATCCGTTTGAGCAACCTCGAACGGATTTTTTATTTTACACTAAACAATTTCTTAGCATACAACTGTTTTTTGCCCTCAAAACTTAGCTTTAATTAACCCAAAGTTAATTTACGCTTAACGCTTAAATTTACTACTCTTACCTATTTTAGCAAAAAATTATTAAACTTAATACGACCACTAAAAGCCTGTTCAAAAATATAAAAACATAGAAAATTAATTTATTTTTTTTTAATAGCTTGCCAGCAATCGAAATTCGATCTATGGCAGGCTATTGTTTTTTTTATGAAAAATTTCAAATAAACTCCACTATAAAAGTTTATTTTTACAACAGTTAATGCATTTAAATTACGAACCTTAAAACCTCAAATCTATACTAATTATGTTAAAGAAAATTTTAAAAATCGTAGCCATTGTTTTTGTGGTTCTCATTGCCGCATTATTTGCAATTCCGTATCTTTTTAAGGATCAGATAAAAGCTAAAATCGTAGATGCAATCAATGAAAATGTTGATGCTAAAGTGAGTTTTGCAGATGCTGATTTAAGTTTGTTTAAAAATTTTCCTAACGCCACTGTTGGAATCGAAAAATTATTGATCATCAATAAGGCTCCTTTTGAAGGTGATACTTTAGTTTCATTAGGTGAGTTAAATTTAAAAATGAGTATCAAAGAGCTTTTCAAAGGAAAAGAAGAATCGTTAAACATTCAGGGAATTACCTCTGAGAATGGTATAATCAATATTATCTTTAATAAAGATGGTGTTGGAAACTTTGATATCGCACTAAAAGACAAAGAGAAAACGACGAAAGACGAAAAGAGCGAACCACTTTCTTTAAAAATTCAGAATTATAAAATCGAGAATTATACTTTCAGATATATCGATCAGGGCTCTAAAATAAAAATGGTAATTGATAGCTTAAATCACGAAGGAACAGGTGACTTTACAAACGCTAAACTTGATTTGACAACTAAAACGACGGCAAACATTTCAATGGATATGGACAAAGTTAATTACATGAAAAATGTAAAACTGACTTTAGATGCCATCTTAGGAATCGATTTAGACAAAAGCAAATATACTTTTAAGGAGAACAAAGCTTTGATTAACCAATTGCCTTTAGAATTTGATGGTTTTATACAAATGGTTGAAGCAGGTCAGATTTATGATCTGAAATTTAAGACTCCTACTTCATCGTTTACCAATTTCTTAGGATTAATTCCTTCGGCGTATTCGTCCAGCTTAAATGGCGTTAAAACTACAGGAGATTTTACGATTGTTGGTTTTGCAAAAGGAGAACTTACAGAAACTACTGTTCCTAAATTTAATATTGCAATTGCCTCTAACAATGCTTCTTTTCAATATCCTAATCTTCCAAAATCAGTACAGAATATTGTAATCGACACTAAAATCATTAATGAAACAGGGATCTTAAATGATACTTATGTGAACTTAGATCAGCTTTCATTTAAAATAGATCAGGATGTTTTTAGCGCTAAAGCAAATGTTAGAAACATAACCGTAAATCCCTTGGTAAAAGCGGCTTTAAAAGGAACTATAAACCTGGCAAACCTTTCAAAAGCATATCCTGTAAAAATGGATAAGCCTCTTGCCGGTATTTTAAAAGCTGATGTTACTACTGAATTTGATATGGCTTCTGTTGAAAAAAGTCAATATGAGAATATCAAAAATGCAGGAACTATGAGCTTATCCGGATTTAAATATACAGACGAGAATAACAAGTCTATGAATATCAGCACGGCGCTGGTTGAGTTTAATCCGAGCAGAATTAACCTGAAACAGTTTGATGCAACTACGGGAAGAAGCGACATTAGCATTAATGGTGTTTTAGAGAATTTCTACGGGTTTATGTTTAAAAAACAGGAACTAAAAGGAAATTTCAACATGAGCTCTAACCAACTTGCTGTTGACGATTTTATGACTACAGGTGAACCTGCTAAAACGGAAACAAAAGCAGAAACAGAAACAAAAACGGCAGCGAAACCTGCTGAAGCAATGAAAATCCCTGCATTTTTGAATTGTACGCTGAATGCTAAAGCAAATACTGTTTTGTATGACAACTTAAAATTGAAAGATGTTGCCGGAAAGTTGATTATTAAAGATGAAAAAGCGACTTTAGAAAACTTTAAAACATCCATATTTGGAGGGACAATTGGTCTGACAGGAGCTGTTTCGACAAAAGAAAAAGTACCAACCTTTGATGTAAACTTAGGATTTAATCAGGTAGATATCGGACAGACTTTTACACAATTGGAGATGATGAAAAAAATTGCTCCTTTAGCTGGAATCATCAATGGTAAATTGAATTCGACTATTAAACTAAACGGAAATTTAGATGCTAAGGAATTAACTCCCGATTTAAAATCAATTTCAGGAGATTTAATTGGACAATTGCTTTCAACTACTGTAAATCCAAAAAACTCAACGGTTTTAAACTCTTTAACATCAAACATAAAATTCCTTGACCCAAGTAAATTGAATTTGAATGATTTAAAAATGGCCTTGACATTTGCTGACGGAAAAGTAAATGTAAAACCATTTGACATTAAATACCAGGATATCAAAGTTACGGTTGGCGGAACACATAGTTTTGATCAGGTAATGAACTATAATTTAAAATTAGATGTTCCTGCTAAGTATCTGGGAAGCGAAGCTAATGCACTGATTGCAAAAATGTCTCCTGCTGATGCTGCAAAACTAGACAATATTCCGATTACAGCTTTAATGACGGGTAATTTTTCTAATCCTAAAATTTCAACTGATATGAAAGCTGCTGCGACTAATTTAACCGCACAGTTAGTGAATCAGCAAAAAGAGAAATTGACTCAAAAAGGTACCTCAGCTCTTACTGATCTGATAAACAAGAATACCAAAGCTAAGGATACTACAAAGGCTGCCACAACTGAAAAAGAAAAAACAACACAAGAAGTTACCAAAAAAGCTGGCGATTTATTAAATGGCTTGTTTAAAAAGAAATAAACTGTTCCTGTTTTTTATAAAGTAAAAGGGTCAATCTCGCGATTGACCCTTTTTTATGTTTTAAACGCATGTATAGATCGACAGTACCGCAATAACACTAGACGTTAATTGAAACCACATATCCTTCTGAACTGCGAATATTAAAAACGGTTCCGTTTTCGAAAATTAAATATTGTCCTTTTATCCCAACAAGTTTTCCCTGAAATGAAGGTGTTTTATCTAAATTTAAACTTGCTACTTTAGCCGGATAATTTAAAACCGGATAATTAAGTTCGTATACATCATTTTTTTCACTGTAAAAATATTCGCGTGCCTCTTGCGGAATTAAATTTTCCAGTTTGGCTTTTTCCTCAACAAGATCAAAAACCTGAGTGGTTTGCTGCAGCATTTTGCGCCAATTGGTTTTATCTGTATAATGGCTTTTTAAAGCCACCTCTGTAATTCCTGCCAGGTATCTGTTAGGAACCTCAACAATTGCAATAGCCTGACTTGCCCCCTGATCAATCCATCGGGTTGGTACTTGGGTTTTTCGGGTCACACCTACTTTTATTTCGCTCGCTACAGCTAAATACACCACATGTGGCTGCAATTGCACCTTTTGTTCGTATTCGAGATCACGATCTGCGATTCCAAGATGTGCTGTGCTTAATTCAGGTCGCATGATCCAGTCTCCAACAGAAGGACTTGAATAAAAACAGTCATAACAAAATCCTTGTCTGAATATTTTTTTCTTTTTATGACAATTTAAACATTCATAGCCTACAAAATTAAATTCGATTTCTTTATTCAACAGCTGATTCATGTTAAGAAAACTATCTTCGAAAACCAGATAATACTGAATTGTGTTTCCTATTTCTGTTTGCATTTTTGTAAGTACTCCTTGATACGTCATATTGTAGATTTCTGATTGTAGATTTTGCTTTCCCTGAAGGATATAAATTATAATTCTTTATTCTGTTGATTTTAGAATCTTTCGTAAAAATAGAGTGGTTTTTTTTACAGAAAAACACTATTTTTGATACAGCGACAAAGTTAGTATTTGTCGAACGATATTCAAATTTTATATTTTTTGATTTTCGCATGAACGAAAAATCTAAAACCTAAAATTACCACCTAAAATCTAAAATTGACTCATGCCCATATCAATAATTAACTCATTTGCCTCTTGGGTTCTTAAACAAAGGATTCATCAAATAGAACTTTTTCTAAAATATCCGAATGAAGTTCAGGAAGAGTTATTGCATAATTTACTGGTAGCTTCTGAAAATACGATTTTTGGAAAAAAATATGACTTTAGCTCTATAACCTCTTATCAAACTTTTGTAGAAAGAGTTCCTATAGCAACCTACGAAGAATTACAACCACTCATTGAACGCACTCGTCAGGGTGAACAAAATGTTTTTTGGGAAACGCCTATAAAATGGTTTGCAAAATCAAGCGGTACCACAAACGCCAAGAGCAAATTTATTCCAGTAAGCAATGAAGCCTTAGAAGATTGTCATTACAAGGGAAGTAAAGATTTACTATGCCTTTACTTAAACAATAATGAGGATTCTGAATTGTTTCTGGGAAAAAGTCTTCGCTTAGGCGGAAGCTCTCAGATCTACGAGGATAAAAATACGTACTTTGGAGATTTATCGGCTATTTTGATTGAAAACATGCCTATCTGGGCTGAATTCAGCAGTACACCGAGTAATAAAACGTCGTTGATGAGTGAATGGGAATCTAAAATTGCAGCTATCATTAACGAGACGAAAGTAGAGAATGTAACGAGTTTTGCCGGTGTGCCTTCGTGGATGCTGGTTTTAATGAACAAAGTGCTTGAAAACACAGGAAAAGAAAACTTGCTGGAGATCTGGCCTAATTTAGAGGTGTATTTTCACGGAGGTGTAAGCTTTTCGCCTTATCGCGAGCAGTACAAAAAAATACTGCCAAGTAAGGATTTTAAATATTACGAAATATACAACGCTTCTGAAGGTTTCTTTGCTATTCAGGATTTAAATAATTCCAGCGATTTGCTATTGATGCTCGATTACGGAATTTTCTACGAGTTTATTACAATGGATACTTTTGGGAGTGAAAATCCGAAAATTGTTCGTTTAGCCGATGTTGAACTGAATAAAAATTATGCGATTGTCATTACGACTAATTCCGGTTTATGGCGCTATTTAATTGGAGATACTGTGCGTTTTACATCTTTAAATCCGTATAGAATTCGAGTGACGGGTCGAACTAAGCATCATATTAATGTTTTTGGAGAGGAACTTATGGTGGAGAATACGGATCAGGCAATTGAGAAAGCCTGTCAGATTACCCACACCGAAGTGAAAGATTACACTGTTGCTCCTATTTTTATGCAGGACAAAGAGAAAGGGGCACACGAATGGATGATTGAATTCAAGAAAAAACCAGCTGATGTAGGACTTTTTCAGAAGGTATTAGACGAAACGCTGCAAACTCTGAACTCTGATTATGAAGCGAAACGCTACAACAACATGACACTGAATCCTTTGGTGATTAATGTAGCACGTGAGAATTTGTTTTATGACTGGTTAAAAGAAAGAGATAAATTAGGTGGGCAGCATAAAATCCCAAGACTTTCGAATCAACGTGATTATTTGGAACAACTGAAGGAAATGCAGGTTCAGACTATATAACAATCGAGGACTCGCATGAGGGATAGCAGTGGAAATCCTTTTTGTTTTTCCTTTAAAAACAAAAAGATTGAAACGAATAGCCCGACCCGGAGGGCATGCCCATAAAAAAAACCTTAGTTCTTTATTCGAGAATTAAGGTTTCTGCTTTTTTAAGCCTATGTGAGAAATCACAAGATTGTGGCTACTTTGCTGTTTTATAAGACGCTGATGATACGGATCCGCTATGCGAAAACGCGGATTTATACGGATTTCTCCATTGTTTGTTTTTTCATTTCTATGACAAAAAAACCAACATTATCACTGAAAATCGCGTACTACATCATATCGATATAACGATCGTGATATCCTAAAAGGTATAAAACGCCATCGAGACCTAAACTTGATATTGAGTTTGATGCGCTTTCTTTTACTTTTGGTTTGGCATGAAAAGCAATTCCTAAACCTGCAAGGTTTATCATAGGCAAGTCGTTTGCACCATCACCTACGGCAATTGTCTGGTTAATGTGAATACCTTCTTTTTCTGCAATGGCTTGTAAATATTCTGCCTTTTTTTGTCCATCTACAATTTCGCCTAAGTATTTACCGGTCAATTTACCATCGATGATTTCTAATTGATTGGCGTGTACATAATCGATACCCAACTCTTTCTGCAGGTATTCCCCAAAATAAGTAAATCCTCCAGACAAGATTGCGGTTTTATAACCGTAATATTTTAAAGCTTTCATTAAGCGATGTGCTCCTTTTGTAATAGGTAATTTTTCTGCAACAGAACGCAAAACATCTTCGCTTAAGCCTTCCAGCAATGCCATTCGTTGTTTGAAACTTTCGTTAAAATCGATTTCACCGTTCATGGCAAGTTCTGTAATCGCTTTTACTTGTTCGCCTACACCATTTAGCTCTGCCAACTCATCGATTACTTCGGCTTGAATTAGGGTAGAATCCATATCGAAACATACTAAACGTCTGTTTCTTCTGTAGATATTATCTTCCTGAAAAGAAATATCGACATCTAAGGTTCGCGAAATTTGCATAAAGCTTGCCGTCATAACAATCTTATCGACAATTTCACCTGTTACTGATAATTGAATACAAGATCTTGGATATTCTTCTTCCTCGATAATAGAGGTTCTTCCGGTTAAGCGGATAATAGAATTAATATTCAGGTTTTGATCGGACATGATTTTGGTCACGGCTGCCAATTGCGAAGCGGTAAGCTTTTCGCCAAGAATGTTGATAATGTAACGTTGTCTGGATTGCGATTTAACCCAGGTTTCGTAATCTTCTATAGAAATTGGAATGAACTTTACTTTTACTTCTAATTCATACGCTTTGAACAACAAATCTTTTAAAACAGGTCCTGAGGTTGAGCCGGCTTTTATTTCAAATAAAATTCCTAAAGAAAGTGTATCATGAATATCGGCTTGACCAATATCTAAAATTACAGCATCATAGTTGGCCAATATCGCTGTTAGCCCAGCTGTTACTCCTGGTTTATCATGACCTGAAACTTTTAATAAAATAATTTCTTTATCTTCTGTTGCCATTTTATTTGTATTGATTTGAGAGCGACAAAAATCGGCAATCTATTGTTTATAAAAAAGGATATTGTTTGTTTTTTTGAAAAGAAAAAGCACATATAAATGTGCTTTCCAAAGTAATTTAACAATTATGTTCAGCAATTAAAATAAAATAACTTTTTGATTGCTATAAATTAAAAACTGTTCTTAAAAAGCAGCATTAAAACAAATTTAGCTACGCTTTTAAAGCTTTATTTTAAGGGTTCTAATTCATCAAAATTAATCATCCAGCTTATGTCGAATTTATCTTTGAACATTCCGAAATAGGAGCCCCAAAATGTTTTATTCATAGGCATATAAATATCTCCTCCTGCTGAAAGTCCGTTAAAAATACGATCGGCTTCTTCTACGCTGTCCACATTAACAGATACTGAAAAATTTCCTCCAATTGCAACATCACCTGATTGTTCATTAGAATCGCTTCCCATCAAAATAGTATTACCAATAGGCAATGAAACATGCATCACCCTGTTTGCATCTTTATCATTAACTTGCTCGCCTCCTTCCGGTACAGGCATGTCTTTGAATTTGCCTAAATACTGAAACTCGCCTCCAAAAACGGATTGATAGAGCAGAAATGCTTCTTCACAATTTCCATTGAATATTAAATACGGATTTACTGTTGCTGCCATGATATTTTAATTTATTGTTTTTCAGATAGTTCTTTGACTATTTCAAGCGCTTTTGGAAAAGCGTTTTTAAAATAATCCTTATGACTTTCTATAATATCAACCTGAACTTTTAAATCAATAAACTCATCGTCAGGTGTTAATCGATACGTTTCCATTGAACCGCTCCATTCATTCGCTTTTTCATCAATCGGAAGTTCTTTAAAATCTTTTATTTCTCCCAAATGTTTAAAGGCCATGTATTCATAAAGCACTTTCTTGTCGATAATACTATTCATTCCTCCACCATCTTCTGCACCCAGGAATTGAATTTTATCTCCTTCATTCCAGGTACTAACAGCATGTGAACCTTCGCTAAAAGCACTTGTCCATTTTCGGTATGTTTTGTCATCCCATAAAACGGACCAGACTTTTTCTTTCGTTGCTTTGATTCTGATTGTAAATTCTAGTGTTTCCATAATTATGATAATTTACTAAAGTTTATATGAAAAATATTCCAACGGTGACTGTCTAAATTCGCAAAAGCTCAGTCGCCTTTTTACATTCTAGTTCTTCAAATATGTTTAATTACTTTCTGTGTATCTTTTAAAACTATCCAAAATGGCTTGCCAGCCACCGCGTTGCATTTCTTCGGGATTTATTGTTTCGGGATCAAAATGCTCTGTTACATCTACTCCATTTGTTGTTTCTGTAAAAATAATTTTGACTTTCCTACCGTCATCAATAGTATATGCTATGGCTTTGTTTTTTTCGACTAAAGTATATTCTCCTGCAAAATCAAAACTCATACTGCCGTCTTTTGCCGCCATGGTTGATTTGAATCTTCCCCCAATTCTTAAATCGTTTTCAGCATAAGGTGTATGCCAATCCGGCGAAGGAGTGTTCCATTTTGTGATATGTTCCGGCAATGTCCAGAAATCCCATACTTTATCTATTGCAGCTTCAACTGTATTTTGTATTGTTATCATATTGATTGAATTAAGGTTAGACTGTTTTTTTTATTTAAAATTACAAATTATTAAAACAACAGCTAACAATATAATTTAAAAGCATAAAAAAAACCTGCTCCAAAATAAGGAGCAGGTTTACAGCAATCTTTTATCTGATTTAAAGCTTATGAAGCAATTTCCATACGCTTTAATAAATTTTTGTTCAAAGTGTGTTTCGCATAATCCTGATCGATTACTAAAACTTTATCATCAGAACTCGGCAATTCATACATAGCATCTGTTAGGATCGCTTCGCATAACGAACGCAAACCACGGGCTCCTAATTTGTACTCTAATGCTTTATCTACAATAAAATCTAAAGCTTCATCTGAGATACTGAATGCTACTTCATCCATTAAGAATAACTTTTCGTATTGTTTGATTAACGCATTTTTAGGCTGTGTCAAAATAGCTCGAAGTGTTTCTCTGTCTAATGGATCCATGTGTGTTAAAACAGGCAGACGACCAATAATTTCAGGAATTAAACCAAAGTCTTTGATGTCTTTTGGAATTATATATTGTAACAAATTGTCTTTGTCGATATTATCTACATTTTTAGAAGTTGAGTACCCAACTGCCTGACGGTTTAGACGTTTCGAAATAATACGTTCTACCCCATCAAAAGCTCCTCCTGCAATAAACAGGATGTTTTGAGTATTTACTTCGACAAATTTTTGATCCGGATGTTTACGCCCTCCTTTTGGGGGAACGTTTACAACTGTTCCTTCTAATAATTTCAGTAATGCTTGCTGTACGCCTTCGCCTGAAACATCACGTGTTATAGACGGATTATCGCTCTTACGGGCAATTTTATCTATTTCATCTATAAATACGATTCCTCTTTCAGCTTTGGTTACATCATAATCTGCGGCCTGCAGCAAACGTGTCAAAATACTTTCGACATCCTCACCAACATAACCTGCTTCTGTAAGTACTGTTGCATCTACGATCGCCAAAGGAACATCTAACATTTTTGCAATTGTTTTTGCTACTAATGTTTTTCCGGTTCCGGTTTGACCTACCATGATGATGTTACTTTTTTCAATCTCTACTTCATCATCTAATTGCTGCTGCATTAAACGTTTGTAGTGATTGTAAACCGCAACAGACATTACTTTTTTAGTCTGATCCTGACCAATAACATACTGATCAAGAAAAGCTCTGATTTCTTTTGGTTTCTTTAAAATTAAGTCACCAACAAGTTTTGCACTTCCGCTTGATTTTAATTCTTCTAATACGATTCCGTGCGCCTGTTCAATACACTTATCACAAATATGTGCATTGATACCTGCAATCAATAAATTGGTTTCTGGCTTCTTCCTTCCACAAAACGAACATTCTAATACTACTTTAGCCATTCTTCTTTAGTTACTAAGCTGCAAAGCTACTAAGTTTCTGAGATTTATCACTAAAACATCCTAAACTTAGTAACTTATTTACTTTTTATTTTTTTATTCTTTCTCTAAATTTCAAAACCACAAATTAAAAAACCTCAGAACCTTAGTCCTTTTGTAATTTTGAACCTTAAAAAATTAGCTTCTTCTCAACACTTCATCAATCATTCCGTATTCTTTTGCTTCGTCAGCTTTCATCCAGTAATCACGCTCACTGTCTTTGTGTACTCTTTCAAAAGATTGTCCTGAATGTTGTGAAATGATGTTGTATAATTCATCTTTTAGTTTCAACATTTCACGTAAGTTGATTTCCATATCTGTAGCAACACCTTGTGCTCCTCCTGATGGCTGGTGAATCATTACTCTTGAGTGTGGCAATGCTGAACGTTTTCCTGCTGCTCCTGCACATAATAAAACTGCTCCCATAGAAGCTGCCATACCTGTACAAATTGTCGCTACGTCAGGTTTAATATATTGCATGGTATCATAGATTCCTAATCCTGCGTAAACGCTTCCTCCTGGAGAGTTTAAATAAATTTGAATATCTTTTGAAGCATCTGCACTTTCTAAAAACAATAACTGAGCCTGAACGATGTTGGCGATCTGATCATCTATACCTGTTCCTAAAAAGATAATTCTGTCCATCATAAGTCTTGAAAACACGTCTAATTGTGAAATATTCAACTGACGCTCTTCAATAATATATGGAGTCATGTTTGTTGGATTCATTGCTGCTACGATTTTGTCGTAGTACATAGCATTTACTCCTTGGTGCTTTGTAGCAAATTTTTTAAATTCTTTACCGTAGTTCATATTTTAAGTGTTCTAAGTTTTACGTTATGTATTATAGATTCTTCATCAAAGGTTATACCTATTTCTGCAGAATGTCAATTTGTCTTAGTTTTTTTTGTTACCGTTTTTAAATTTCAGGTTATCATTGTTAACTTGAAACATTTTCAAAATTAAAACATTTTAAACCTGCTACAAAAAATAAGCGTCAGGAAAAAAAATTTCCTGACGCTCAAATATACTTATTATTTTAGAATTTATTCTCCGTATGAAGCAGCAATAAATTCGTCATAAGTTACTTCTTTTGTTGTAGGGTTTGCTTTTTCTTTAAACACCTCTAACAATTTATCAGCTACAACTTGCTCAGAAAGTCTTTTTACTTCTTCCTGGTTAGATAAAACTCTAGCCACGATTCCTTGTACTTCTTCGTCTGTTGGGTTTGTTTGTCCAAATTGAGCCATTTGCTGTCTGATCGCTTTTGTTGTAAAAGCTTTCAAATCTTCAAATGTAATTTGGATATTGCTTTGCGCCATTGCTTTTCCTTCAATTAATTGAAAACGTAATCCTTTTTCAGATCTTGCGTATTCAACTTCAGCTTCTTCTGCAGAAAGTTTTTTCTCTCCAACAGTTTGCAACCATTTTTTAAGGAATTCAGCAGGTAATTCAAATTTTGTGCTTTCGATTAAGAATTCCTGAACGTCTAATAATAATTTTTGATCTGCTTGTTGTGCAAATTGCGCTTCAGCATCTTCTTTAATTTTAGCTTTCAAATCTTCTAATGAAGCTACTTTTCCTTCTCCAAAAAGCTTATCAAACAATTCTTGGTTTAACTCAGCCAATTCTGCTCCGTTGATTGCTTCGATAGTAAAGTTTACTTCAACATCTAAACCGTGAACATCATCATGAGCTACTTTTAAGTAATCCATTAATTGGTGATCGTCTGCGAATAAACCTTTTGTGCTTACTGCAACAACATCTCCAACTTTTTTACCAATGAATTTATCTCCGGCTGCTTTGTTGAAAGTAGTTACAGAAATTGTAGTTGTATTGCTAATTCCTTTTTCTTCGTTTGTAAATGTTCCTGTTAAATCTGAATCAGCAGCTACCACTTCTTGTGGAATTGCTTTTCCGAATTGTTTTTGGATACGCTCTACTTGTCCATCGATTAATTTATCATCAGCAGTAACGATATATTTTACGATATTATTTTTTGCTTCTAAATCAATTTCGAAGTTTGGCACTAAACCAATTTCGTATTCAAAAGTTAATTCTTCTGCATCCCAATCAAAGTTTTCGTTTTCTTTAGCAAGAGGAGTTCCTAAAAGATTTAATCTTTCAGATTGAACAAAACGCTCTAAAGCCAAATCAACTACTTTCTTAACTTCTTCTTGCTTAATTGCTTTTCCGTATTGTTTTTCAACAAGATCTTTTGGTACTTGTCCTTTTCTAAAACCTTTTACGGTAGCCAATGGCATTTTTTCGTTTATTCTTTTTGCTACCTGACCTTTATAATCCATGTGAACAACTGTCATTACAATTGTTTCATTCACAGCGTCTATTGCTACTCTTTTAATATCCATCTTCTTCTTTAATTTACATAATAAAATTGGGTTGCAAAATTATAAAATTTTTGCAACCCAACCAAGTTTTTAATGTATTGTATTTGTAAGGAGTTTTTCACCCTCATATTCTTCTATTTTATTTATCGTCTCCCAGAATCCTATAAGTAAGAGACTGAAGTACAGCCAATATGATACTAAAAATAAATGCCGTTAAAAATGAATCAACTGCAAAGCCGCCAACAATGTAGGTACACATTATAATAATGATTGCATTTATAACCAGTAAAAACAAACCCAGCGTTATAAATGTTACCGGCAAAGTCAGGATAACTAATATTGGTTTTATAAAAAGATTAAGCAATCCTAAAACTATTGCAACAATGACAGCAGTTCCAAAACTGGCAACATGTACACCCGGCAAAAGATTAGCAATTAACAAAACCAAGGCTGCTGTAACAAGGAGTCTAAGTAATAATTTCATTTTTTTTGATTTAAAATTTTAATAAATGTACTAATTTTTTACTGTAGGATACTGAACAACTTCTTTTTATTTAGAGATTAGCTATCGAAATAGTGTGTTCATTATTACGTATCATATCAAAAATAACAGAATGCTTTTAAAACCTTATTCTTTTAAAAAAGTAGTCGTTAATTCAAAAAACATTTTTGGGTTTTCAGCATGAAGCCAATGTCCTGCATCTGGAATGGTTTCGACTCTTAAATCCGGGAAATGTGTTTTTATTTGGTCAATATCGGCATCTAAAACATAACCTGAGTTCCCTCCTCTTAAAAACAAGGTTGGTTTTTCGAAAGTTAAGTTGTCCGGTAGTGGTTTTCCGATCTCGTCTAAGTTATTATTAAATACTTCTAAGTTAAAACGGAAAGCCAATTGTCCCGGCTCTTTCCAATATAGGTTTTTCATTAAAAACTGACGTGTTCCAAAATCAGGAACATATTCTGTCAAAGTAGATTCTACATCGTTTCGGCTTGGTTTTACAGAGAAATCAACAGCATTTAATCCTGCCAAAATATCCTGATGGTGCTGCTTGTAAAATTTCGGACCAATATCAGCAACGATTAATCTATCAACAATTTCGGGATTTGTTGTTGCAAAATGCATGGCAACTTTTCCGCCCATTGAGTGCCCCAGAAGATCTATTTTTTCTAATTTGTTTTCCTGACAATACTCGTAAACATCCTTCGACATTGCTTCATAGGTAAATTCGTCTGAATGAAAACTGCGTCCGTGATTGCGTAAATCTAAAATATGAACCTGAAATCCTGCATCAACATACTGAGACGCAAGTGTTTTCCAGTTATCTGACATCCCTAAAAATCCGTGCATGATGATGAATGGTTTTCCTTCACCTTCTATTTTTGAATATAACATTTGTATATGGGTTTTAAATCTTTAAATACAAAGGTAAAAAACTTATTTATTAATCTTTGGAGATAGCGATTTATAAGAAATATTTTAATTGTTTTTTATTAAAAAAAAGTTTGCCATTTTACGTCTTTCCGTAATCAAAATAGGGTTCAAAATACTATCTTGCGGCATTAAAATCAAAATCGAAAATTCGATCATTTTATTTAACTTAAATACAACCCCATGATTAAAAAATTACTATTGCTTTCAGTAGTTCTTTCTCAGTTAGCAATCTCTTGCTCAAGTGATGACAGCACAGATCCGGTAAAAGAAGATCCTACAACAGAAGAACCGGTAAAACCAACTCCTGAGCAAACACTTGCAGAGCAAGTTGCCGCTATTTTAAAACAACCTTACTCTGCTTTAGCTCCAGCAGATCAAAAAGTAAAACTTGAAGCGGAAGCTAACGAGATGTTAGTTCAATTAGATAAAACTAAAGGAACTAGTGCTATGGAAGCTATCGAAAACTTAGAAAGATTATTAGATGTTAACCAAGTTGACGTTTTTAATGAAAAAAATGGTAACGAGATAGAAGATATTCTAAATGTAGCTGATGTATACGGAATTTATACATGGAACAATACTAATCAGATTTGGGTAAAAACTGCATCAACTACTGATTTAAAATTTGTTTTTCCTGCTAAAGAAAGTCAAACTTCTAATAACACAACATTATCTGTTAACAGCGTATCGTCTTCTGTAAAAGTAAAATTTCTTGACACTTACGCTACTTGGGGATATAATCCTGAAACTGACAGCTATGGTTATCTTACTCCAGACGTTTACGACCAGGTTTTTTTACCAACATCTGCAAATGCAACTTTAACAATTGACGGTGCTCAGGCTGCGACTATTACACAGACAGCTTCATATTCTAATGGAAAAGAGGCTCCAGATACTTTTAGCTACAAAATGACATTAAACGACGGTTACGTTTGGGAAATGAGTGGAAAAAAAGGTGCTTCAAGCGCTTCTACAGGTTCACTTACTTTCAACGGAAAAAGTTTAATTACATTTAATGCTGGAAGCTCTGCAAACATTGACGGCTTACTTGCTGAAGAACCACTTAATTCTTATAGAGGGAAAGCAAATGCATTGATCACACTTATGGACAATTTTGTTATTGTAGCAGATATGGACTTAGCAACTGACGCCGCTGATGATGTTACTATAGAAAACACAATCGTACATCCTAGTGCTGACCTTACTAAAGCCGATGCAAATCATGTAGCCTATTTTACAGCTCGAAACCTATATAATCAAAAATATTCTGCAGCAGTTGCAGCAAGTTTTAACAAAAACATCAAACTAACTTTAGTTTCTAAAAAAGACGGTACTAAAATAGCTGATGTTATCCAACGTTCTGAAAAACTAGAAAACAAGGATTATTATACATTTAATTTGCCTGTTTGGCGAATCGACGATTTTAATGACGAAGGTGGTTACTGGGGTTATGACGACAGTCCAAACGCTAAAACGTTTACAAATGAGTATTACGACGAAGAATACTATTTAAAATTCAACGACCAGACTCAAATAGCCATGAGTGCTTATTTCTCTGAAGGATTTGGAACATTCGAATCAAAATTCGAAGAGTTTATTAAAGCATTCGAGAAAAAATAATTATTCTAAAAATAAATACTATAG
>Ga0247817_10000731_pt1 | contig 17450 bp, 14 predicted proteins | sample UWRJL212509R1_FD_178010 | JGI IMG/M metagenome (GOLD analysis project Ga0247817, IMG submission 178010) | Plant litter microbial communities from Arlington Agricultural Research Station in Wisconsin, United States - UWRJ-L212-509R-1 | ecosystem: Environmental > Terrestrial > Plant litter >...
ATGGAAGATCGGAAAACACAGGATTTTTTAGTCAGCAGTTTGTTATGGCAGAAGGTGGTTTTAAATCGCAAATCGAACCTTCGTACGCTAACCAATGGATGACGACATTAAATGTGAGCTATTCTATATGGAATTGGATAGAAGTGTATGGAGATGCAGGTTTCTTAAAAAACAAACATAAAGCAGAACATTTTGCTTATGATAGCGGAATCAGGCTAAACTTAGTTCCTGACTACTTTGAGCTTTACTTTCCTGTTTATTCTAATAACGGTTGGGAAATTACTCAAAATAAATATAACGAAAAACTACGATTTGTAATTACTTTATCCCCAAGAACATTACTTACTCTTTTCACCCGAAAATGGCTTTAATTGAATAAATTTTAAACAAAAACATGAATTATTTATATAAAAATTAGAAAAATTTTAAATATTCAATAAATAAAATACGTAGTTTTAGCAATTTACTTATAGATAATTAAATTATATTTATTTTAATGAATTATGATTATTGATACTTTTTAAGTAATTTTGCTGCATAACATGACCCATTCCAGATTATGATTACAGAAAAAAACAATACCACATTAACTTTCGAAGATTTCAAAACTGAAGTACTAAACGACTATAGAATAGCCGTAACTAGTCGTGAATGTAGTCTTTTAGGACGTAAGGAAGTATTGACAGGAAAAGCCAAATTTGGAATATTTGGTGACGGAAAAGAAGTGCCACAGCTTGCTATGGCAAAAGCGTTTAAAAACGGGGATTTTCGTTCTGGTTACTACCGCGATCAAACTTTTATGATGGCAATTGGCGAATTAACGCCAAAACAGTTTTTTGCAGGTTTATATGGCCATACTGATTTAGAATATGATCCAATGTCTGCCGGAAGACAGATGGGTGGGCACTTTGTAACGCACAGCTTAAACGAAGACGGATCATGGAAAGACTTGACAAAACAAAAGAATTCCAGCGCTGATATCTCTCCTACTGCAGGACAAATGCCAAGATTATTGGGATTGGCTCAGGCTTCTAAAATTTACAGAAACGTTGACGGAATTAAAATCAAAGACAAATTTTCTGTAAACGGAAATGAAATTGCCTGGGGAACAATAGGAAATGCAAGCACATCTGAAGGTTTATTTTTTGAAACCATCAATGCTGCCGGAGTACTGCAGGTACCTATGATTATGAGTGTTTGGGATGATGAATACGGAATATCAGTTCACGCAAAACACCAGACTACTAAAGAAAATATTTCTGAGATTCTAAAAGGATACCAACGCGATGAAGATGCTAACGGTTATGACATTTTTAGAGTAAAAGGATGGGATTATGCTGAGTTGGTTTCTACTTACGAGAGAGCTGCTGCAATTGCACGTACAGAACATGTACCGGTTTTAATTCATGTAAATGAACTTACACAACCACAAGGACACTCGACTTCTGGTTCGCACGAACGCTACAAAAATGCTGAAAGATTAGCTTGGGAAAGAGATTTTGATTGTATACGCCAAATGCGTTTATGGATGATCGCAATCAATATTGCGTCACCGGAAGAGTTAGCTGAAATTGATGCTGAGCTTAAAAAAGAGGTACAGGAAGCTAAAAAAGAAGCTTGGAACTCTTTTATAAATCCTATTATCGAAGACCAAAAAGAACTTTTGGCTTTATTAGAGCAAATTGGTGCCGCGAGCATTAATCATAAAGAAAGAATTCAAAAATATATTACGGAATTAAGCGCTATAAAAGCTCCTTTAAAAAAGGAAATACTGGTAATCGCCAGAAAAATATTGCGTTTTATTGAAGTTCCGAACAGTAAACTTATTTTATCTGACTGGATTACGAAATACATTGCTGCAACACAACCAAAATTCAGCAGTCATTTACATTCTGATTCTGCTCAAAATGTATTTTCAGTAGAAAAAGTACTTCCGCAGTATGCTGATAACGCAAAAGCTGATTTAGATGGCAGAATGATTTTACGTGATAACTTTGATGCCTTATTTACAAAATATCCGGAAACTTTGATTTTTGGAGAAGATGTAGGAAACATTGGTGACGTAAATCAAGGGTTAGAAGGCATGCAGGAGAAATACGGAGAACTTCGTGTTGCTGATGTCGGTATTCGTGAAGCTACGATTCTGGGACAAGGAATTGGTATGGCTTTAAGAGGTTTACGACCAATTGCAGAAATTCAATATTTAGATTATTTACTGTACGCTATTCAGATCATGAGTGATGATTTGGCTACATTACAATACAGAACTGTTGGTAAACAAAAAGCCCCACTGATTATTAGAACACGAGGGCACCGATTAGAAGGTATCTGGCATTCTGGTTCTCCTATGGGAATGATCATTAACGCTATTCGCGGAATTCACGTTTTGGTACCAAGAAACATGACTCAGGCTGCTGGTTTTTACAACACTCTTTTGGAGTGCGACGAACCTGCCTTGGTTATTGAATGTCTAAACGGATACAGATTAAAAGAAAAAACACCTTTGAATTTTGGTGAATTCAAAACACCAATTGGTGTGGTAGAAACATTAAAAGAAGGTTCAGATATTACATTAGTTTCATACGGATCTACTTTGAGATTGGTAGAGCAAGCTGCTGCTGAATTATTAGAATTAGGAATTGACTGTGAAGTTATTGATATTCAATCTTTACTTCCGTTTGATGTGAGCAAGGATATTGTAAAAAGTATTGCTAAAACAAACCGTCTTTTGGTAATTGATGAAGATGTTCCGGGTGGAGCTTCGGCTTATATCATGCAACAAATTCTTGAAGAACAAGACGCCTACAAACATTTAGACAGTAAACCGCAAACATTGGCTGCAAAAGCACACCGACCTGCTTACGGAACTGATGGTGATTATTTCTCAAAACCTTCTGCCGAGGATATCTTCGAAAAGGTTTATGATATGATGCACGAAGTAAATCCAACTAAATTTCCAAGTTTATACTAAGAATTTAATACGTTAAAAACACAAAAAGCTCCATCAGGAGCTTTTTTTATGATATTCAATTTCAAACAAATTAAAATAAAAAATCCGCGCAAAATCCGCGTCTTCACGTTATTGAATCAGTATCATCTGCGTCAAAAATTAAAAGCAATCCAAAACCACATCAAATCTAAACACAATCCAATTATCGCGAAGCCAATATAGCGCGAGCCTTATCTAGATCCTCAGCGGTATCAATTCCGATTCCCACGTGCGTGGTTTCAACCATTTTAATACGTTTTCCGAATTCTAAATAACGCAATTGTTCTAATTTTTCAGAAGCTTCTAATGATTTCATTGGCAAGCTGTAAAAATCTAATAAAGCCTGTTTTCTAAATGCATAAATCCCGATATGCTGAAAATAGCGTACGCCAACATCTTTATCTCTGGGATAAGGAATTACGGAACGCGAGAAGTACAATGCAAATTGCGACTGATCGACTACTACTTTTACATTATTCGGATTATTGATTTCTTCTTCGTTTGTGATTTCACGCATTAGCGAAGCCAAATCAACTTTTCCTTCCGGATCATTATTAAAAACAGATAAAACCTGCTCCAGAGGACCAGCTTCGGTAAAAGGTTCGTCACCTTGTACGTTTACAACAATATCAACATCAAGATTCGCAACTGCCTCTGCAATACGATCACTGCCTGATTCGTGTTCTTTGATGCTCATAATGGCTTTTCCGCCATGCGAAACAATTTCATCATATATCAAATCAGAGTCCGTTACTACAAATACATCATCAAATAGTTTTGTTGCTACAGATGCTTCATACGTTCTTAAAATTACGGTCTTTCCTCCTAAGTCCTGCATGAGTTTGGCAGGGAAACGTGTTGAGGCATAACGTGCCGGAATTACAGCTATTATTTTCATTTTCTATATTCTTTACGAGAAGTAAACCTGCTCACAAAATGAAACGTTCACAATCTCATTATTACTTTTTTACTATAGTATTAAAGTTTACTCTACAAAACTTTCATCTTTAAAACCGATCAAATATAATTTATTTTTGGCACGTGTCATAGCCGTGTACAACCATCTAATGTAATCACGATCGATACCATTTGGTAAATAAGGCTGCTCTATAAAAACAGTATTCCACTGTCCTCCCTGCGATTTATGACACGTAATGGCGTACGAGAATTTAACCTGCAATCCGTTGAAATATTCATTCTCTTTTACTTTCTGAAACTTCTTGTATTTGGTACTTTCATTTTCATAATCCTTCATCACTTCTTCATACAATCGATTCGATTCTTCATAAGTCAATGATGGTGATTCACTTTTGATGGTATCCAACAACAAAACGGTTTCAAAAGGTTTTTGATCCGGATAATCGACCATTCTTATTTTTACTCTTGCAAAATTAAATCCGTACAACTCTTTGATACCAAAAAGTTCTAAAACTTCGATAATATCACCATTGGCAATAAATCCCGCTTCATCTGTTTCTTTGAGCCAGAAATAATTGTTTTTTACTACCATCAAAAAATCACCCACAGAAAGCTCGCTTTCTTTAAACAAAATTCGGGTTCGGATTTGCTCGTTGTATTGATTGGCTCTTTTATTCGAACGTACAATAAATGCGGTATCTTCGATACTATAATTGCTATACGCTGTGTTTATAGCATCCTGAATATCATACCCATCTGTTAAGCGAACGATATCTTTGAACTTTTTTACATTGAATTTAAATTCTGTAATAAAACTTTCCTTAAGCAATTCACGTAATTCAGTTGCATTAAACAAAATTCCGGAGCTTTCCTCCTGACGCATTACTTCGTCTAGTTCGATGTGCTCTATTTCTTTGTCATAATGTGCGCCTAAAGTGTGTGTATCAAGTGCAGGACTAATATCTAAATTTACCGGAGGCAACTGAGCCGTGTCTCCTAACAGAATCATTTTGCAATTGGTTCCGGAATACACATACGCGATCAAATCATCGAGCAATGATCCGTTGTCATATAATTTTGAATCTGAAGTGCTGTCTGAAATCATCGAAGCCTCATCGACGATAAAGATGGTGTTTTTATGTTTGTTGAGTTGTTTGGTAAAAGCTACGCCTCCACCAGCAGATTTTTTAGGGAAATATATTTTTTTATGAATTGTAAACGCCGGCGTATTCGAATAATTGGCGATTACTTTTGCAGCACGTCCCGTTGGGGCAAGCAACACAAACTTTTTGTTGATCTCTCCTAAATTATTAACGATTGTAGAAATCACCGTTGTTTTTCCCGTTCCTGCGTATCCTTTCAGCACAAAAATGGTATCGTTAGCTGGTTCGGTTAAAAAAATTGCAATTTTCTGAAAAAAAATATCCTGTTTGTATGTGGGTGCAAAAGGGAATTTTTTTCCTAAAACGCTGTAAAAAAGTGCTGAATTCATAAGGTAAAATTGAGATACAAAGTACGGGCTTTTTAGTGGTAATTTCAACGGAATATCTAATACAATTTAAAATTACAATAGAGCAAAAATCACATCGAATCAAAACTAAAAACTACTTTTAGTCTTAATTTTACTGCCGTTGCTGATTTTTGTGTCTGATCGTGTTATTTGCTATTATTGTTGCTTTTTAATTTGTAAGTTTGTGTTCCGAATTAAATTCGGTACTGATTCAAATAGCAGCTACTGAATTGTAAATCAAATTATGTCAATACATCCTACTAATATTACATCAAAAAAATATAAAAAACTATCTATTCAGGTTTCTCTGAGCGGATTTTCCTTTTGTTGTTTTGATACGCTGAATAATACGATTACTTCGTTCAACGAGGTTCAATTTAATACCTTGCAGCAAGCAGCTACCATTGAAGAATTGTACAGTGACTCTTTTAAAAAGTATTTTGAACTAAAAGATTCTTACGATGAAATCATGGTGATTCACAGTAACAATCTTTCGACTTTTGTGCCTACTGCCCTTTTTGACGAAGATTATATGGGAAGCTACCTGCAATACAATACGAAGGTTTTTGAAACTGATTTTTTTACCTACGATAAAATTTCAAATTACGAAATGAATTCTGTTTACATTCCGTATGTAAACATCAATAATTTCCTGATCGATCAGATTGGATCCTTTGACTATAAACACGCCAATAGTATTTTAATAGAAAAAGTTCTGGAAGGTTCTAAAAATAACGATGATAAAAAAATGGTCGTTAATTTCACACCGGAACACTTTGAAATCATTATAGTACAGAACCAAAAACTATTGTTATTCAATTCCTTTGAATATCAGGCGCCTGAAGATTTTATCTATTATATTTTATTTACGGCAGAACAACTGGGTTTAAATCCGGAAAGTTTTCAGCTTGAATTGTTAGGTACGATTACCAAAAACGATCCGTTTTATGCCATTGCATACAAATACATTCGTAATGTTACCTTTTTTGATGTAAGCGCATTGCAACAAAAAAATAGCTTTTCAACAGTTCAAAATCAAAAACATTATATCTTATTTCAATCATGAGAATCATTTCAGGAAAATACAAAGGACGACGCATTTTTCCACCCAAAAACCTTCCTGTTAGACCAACAACTGATATGAGTAAAGAAGCATTGTTTAATGTTTTGAATAATCATTTTAGTTTTGATGGCTTAAAGGTTTTAGACTTATTTTCAGGAACGGGGAATATAAGCTATGAATTTGCTTCACGCGGAAGTGCTCCTATTACATCGGTAGACGGGGATTTTGGCTGTGTAAAATTCATTAAACAAGTGGCATCAGAATATGATTTTGATATTGCTGCGACCAAAAGTGATGTTTATAAGTTTTTGGACAATTGCAAAACCTCTTACGATATCATTTTTGCTGATCCTCCTTACGGATTGGATCAGGCTTCTTTTGAAAAAATTGCTTTAACGGTTTTTGAGAAAGAATTGCTTAATGAAGACGGAATGATGATTATCGAACATTCTAAATATACGAAGATGGAACATTTAAGCAATTTTTCGTTTCAAAAAAGTTACGGAGGATCTTTCTTTACTTTTTTCGAACTGAATTCAACAGATGACGATGAAGAACTTCCTGACAACACTTCAGGCAAACTTACTGAAGAAGACGAAGGTTAATCCTTTTTAAACATAAAAAATTCCCTTTTAAAAAGGGAATTTTTCGTTTTTTAGCGAATTCTATTTTCACTCTCATTTACGTTTTTCTCTTTGTACTCGGTGTTTTTTACCTTACCAAAAGAATATTTTATTGCGATAGCAACTTCATTAGAATCTACCAGATATCTTGCTTTCGAACTTACATTGTTTACTGCAAATTCTTCTTTGTAACTCGTCGTTTTAAAAATATCATTGCAACTCAACGTACATTTCCAGTTTTTGATGGTTTTAGACAACGACAAGTCCAGAAGGAATTTTTCATTTTGCTTAAAAACGCCATCGTTTTGTTTTGTCATTCCCCAACACGACACACCAAATACAAACTGTTTCGGAAGCCTGAATTCCTGACTTGAGTTGTAATATAAATAAGGCGTCGATGCTTGGTTGACTACTGACTTATCTTCTATTTTATTTACAACGAAGACAAATGAGTTTGTTGAAGTCCAGATTTTATACGTAAAAGGAAGCGTCAATTCGACATTAAAACTGGATTCTCTCTCATAATTTAAATCTTTTAAGGTTAAAACATTTTGTTGTTCATCAAACGAAAAACTGCTGTAAACAGGATCTTTGTTTACGAAATAACTCAGCTTAATCGATTTGTCATGATATTGAAACGTTGTTGCTATTTCATTCGTAAACGTAGGACTCAAATTGACATTTCCTCCATATAAAAAATACGGATTAATATAGGTTGCCCGCTGACTCAAAGACGAATAATTAGGACGCTGTATGCTTTTTGCGTAGTTAATACTTATACTTTTAACGCTGTCAATGGGAAACGTAAATTGTGCTTTCGGAAAAATATTGGTATACTTTCTAGTCAGTAAAGGTGTCTCATCAGACGCAAATTGTCCTTTTACATTCGTGTTTTCTGCTCTGAATCCCAATGAGAACTCCACTTTTTTAATCGTTCCTGAAAGCTGTGTATATCCCGCCAGGTTTGCTTCTTTAAAATCATAGTGTTTAATATCTTCCTGATTGTTTTCATAATAAGAGATACCGAAATCTGACTTTGATTTTGCCTGAGAATACAAACCTCCAACTTCTAATTTCATTTTATTAGAGAACGTTTTTTCAACATCAACTCTTCCGGAAAAAACATCAACATTAAATTGCTGATCGCGATTCTGACTCCATTCAAACTGAGAATCATTATAGTTATTAGCAACTTTAGTTAACAATTGCGAATCGTAATTAGAATATTGTAAACCAGTAAAAAGTAGCGCATCGATCGCTTTTATTTTTTTAGAGTAATTTAGAAATGAGTTGATAAAATTTCTTTTCTGATCGTTATTGGTACGTGTCAAAACATTATTTTCGACCTCTTTGTTTTTATTATAAGTCAAGGTATTAATATCGAAATCTTCTGTACGCAAATTGTTATTCACGCTGACCGAAATATAATCGTCATCATTTATCTTGTAGAATAAGCCTCCTCCGGCGAGATATTGTCTTCTATTCGTAAAAGCTTCTACATTGTAATTCGAAACTATTCCTGAGGATGGAATAGTATAATCAATTTTGTGCGTTTCCCAAGGTTGTAATGCGTTGTAATTGAAGTTTGCTTTCCATTCCAGTTTGTTTTTCTTAAAACTCGAATTAAATCCCAGATAATTATTAAAGTCTTTTTTTTGAGAAGCAACTTCCGTAACATCAATTTTAAAACTGTCTTTTTTGCTAAACTTTCGGGTCACCAAAATAACTGATCGCCCTTCGGCCTCGTATTTTGAAGATGGATTCTGAATGATTTCAATTGTCTTAATATCCTCGACAGCGAGCGCATTCAAATCGTTCATGCCAACTTTTTGATTGTCGATATAAATCAGCGGAACTCCTCTTCCTACTACTGAAATTTTCTCGCGATCCGGACTAATCTGAACTTTTGGCAATTTTGATAATAAATCGATGGTATTGGGAATTGCACTAAAAATAGAATTGGGTACTTCCAGTTTTATGTTCCCATTTTCGTTTGTAAATGTTTTTTTGGCTGTCGCAATCACGATTTCCTCCAACTGATTCGAAATACTGTCTTTGGGCTGTTCTACTTGTGCTTTTACAACAAGCGAAAAACAAAATAAGAGCACTAATAGTATAATTTTTAAAGGCAAATAAACTTTCATTAGGTAAGCTGTTTTGGGTTTAGATGCTGCAAAAGTGCTCCTAAAAAAACGTTGCGTGAGTTAATTGAAGGTTAATGCGCAGTTAATACGTCAATTGAATGATAAAAGCATTATTTTTGGCTTGAATTTGAGTGTGTATGAAACAAAGAATCAATTTATTAATCACGTTTTCGATAATTGGCTTAATCGTATTATCGACTGTACAATGCTACTTGGTAAAAACGACTTATGATTATAAAGTAGCGCAGTTTCATACCGAAATCAAGAACGAAATCGCTAATATTTCTAACAATTACAGCGACATCGATTCGACTATCGTTTCTAAAAAAGAAGCGCTTTATATGTCGCTGTCTGAAAACTACATCAAAGGCGAGAAAAACAAATCGCAGATCAAAAAAGCGATTCTCGAAAATGAATTCAGAGCGGAGTTAACAGCAAAAATCGAACGTAAATTCGAAAGAGAATTACCCAACTTTAAAATCGATTTTGCTATTGTCCTAAACAAATTTATTCTGTACAAAAACGAACAGAAAGCAGATACTATTTTTTCAGACAAATCCTTTATTAAAAACAAATTATACGGTAACCTGACTTCTATCAATCATGCCTTTTTAGTTCGTAATTATGTGGGAACCGCAAGCGGAAACTTTCAAAATCAAAACTATAAATTATTGACAGAAGACTCGATGTACATTTCGGTTATCGATTGGGAAATGATTATTCTCAGACGAATGACAATTGTTCTTGCCTTGTCGTTACTTTCTATTATTACGCTTATTACGCTTTTTGTTATCGCCTTAAAAGCTTTAATCAAACAGAAAAAAGTAAGCGATGTCAAAACGGATTTCATCAACAATATTACGCACGAACTCAAAACACCACTGGCGACGCTAGGAATTTCAACCAAAATTCTGGAGCAAAAAAACATTCGTGAAAACGATGAAAACTTCAATGCTATTCTCAATACCATTTCACGTCAGAACAATCGTCTACAAAACCTCATCGACCAGGTTATGGCAAATTCGCTGGCAGAAAATGAGCTTGAATTACAAAAGGAAACGATCAATACAGAAGATTTTTTAAGCACCATTATTGCTGATTTTAAAGTTGGTTATCCTAAAATCAACCTCGAAACTGATTTTCAGACGCAGAAAACTATTTTAGTTTTAGATAAATTCCATTTAACTACGGCGATCTTAAATGTATTGGAGAATGCTGTAAAGTATGGTTCCAACAACATCAAAATAAAAACAAGAAACATTCAAAATCAATTCTCAATAAGTATTGAGGACGACGGAATCGGAATCTCCAAAAACAAACAAGCTTTGCTTTTTGAAAAGTTTTATCGTGTAGAACAAGGTAACCTGCACAATGCAAAAGGTCTTGGTCTTGGTCTTTATTACGTCGATCAAATTATAAAAGCACATCAGGGCTCTATTGCCGTAATGAGCGAATTGGGCAAAGGTGCTGTGTTTACTATTATGTTTAAAGTTTAAATTCATCCATTGAAAAAAATACTTTTAGCCGAAGACGATACAGATTTTGCCAATGTTCTGAAACAATATTTAGAATTGTATCAATACGAGGTAACGTGGGCAGAAAACGGAGAAATAGCTTTGCATTTATTTCAAAATCAAAGTTTTGACATTTGTGTCTTTGATGTCATGATGCCCAAACTCGATGGTTTTTCTCTGGCAGAAAAAGTTATCAAAATCAATCCCGAAATACCTTTTATCTTTCTGACAGCCAAAAAACTAAAAGAGGATAAAATCATTGGTCTAAAACTAGGTGCTGATGATTATATCGTAAAGCCTTTTGAAGCCGAAGAACTCATTCTGCGCTTGCAAAACATTTTAAAAAGAAGCCAGCAAACAAAGCTTGCAACAACAGTTGAAACGATCAGCATTGGTTTATATACGTTTGATACGCAACGTCTGACTTTACAACTAAACAACGACATTCAACAACTTACCGAAAAAGAAGCCGCATTGCTGCACTACTTCTTCGATCATCAAAATCAATTGCTTAAAAGAGAACAAATCCTCAAAGCAATTTGGGGAAACGACGATTTCTTCTCCGGCAGAAGCATGGACGTATACATTAGTAAAATCAGGAAATACTTTAAACAAGATACATCTATTAGCATCGAAAGCACCCGAAACATTGGTTTGGAATTCAAAATTTCTAGAAAGTCATAAAGTCGTAAAGTCATAAAGTCGAAAGTCTGAAAGTCTGAAAGGTTAGAGCGAAAAGAGATTAAATAAAATATAAATTCTGCAATCTAAAATATATAAATTTAGATCGCAAAGGGATTAAAAAATCTAAAGTCTGCAATCTAAAATCTAAAATACTAGAGCGCAAAGAGATTAAAAAATCTAAAGTCTAAAATTCTAAGAAGTCTAGTATCTAAGAAGTCTAACAATCAAAAATCTAACAATCTAACAATCTAAGAAATCTAACGATCTAAAAGACAATTCCCTGTAAATGATATAAGTCTTAAAAGCAATTGTATAACGTAATCTGCGTACTTACTAAATATATTTGTCAAGAACTTTAAAATTTACGATCATGAACTTAAAACGATTTTTTGGTGGACTGCTTACTTTCCTCGGAATCATAGGTCTTATATATACTGCAATTATATTTGCGGGCACATCTGGCGAAACAAAAGATATTAAATCGCTTATTATTTACGGTATACTTGGTATTGTCTTTTTTATGTCCGGCATCAGTTTAGTACGCACAACCAAAGACGAATCCTAAAATTACTTCGGCAATAAAGACGAGGCAATCTCTTGGTAAAGCGGAGTTTGAATTCCGTGTTTTAGACCTTCGTTTACCACAAACTGCGTCAACGAAGCGGCTTCAATATTTCTTCCCGCCAGTAAATCCCTGTGCATAGATGAAGTCGCTTCTTTAGGTGATTTTTCAAGTTTATTTACTGTTTGGTCAACAATGTCATCAGGCAACTGCAATCCTTTTGCTTTGGCAACACTTTCAATTTCATGAAGCAACGCTATATAAATTCTTTTGGATTCCGCATTACTTAAAATCTGCCCTATATTCTGATCCAGATAAGACGTAGCCGATGCTAATGCTGATATAAAAATAAATTTCTCCCAAACTGTTTCTTCAATAGTATCAACCAAGTAGCTTTCGATTTTGGCCTTTTCAAAAATAGTCTGCAAGACTTCTAATTTAGTCCTGGCAGCTGTTTTAGACCCAAAAAACAGTTTTTCATAAAATCCTATTTTCTTAATCGTTCCCGGCAGCATAATCATCGAGACAATATAAACGCAGCCTTGTAAAACTTCATTTTGAGGAAACAACTTCTGAATACGTTCCGGTGCATCAACACCATTGTACAACGGAAGAATAATCGTTTTGGCTACAATAGATTCCTGCAAGGCAAGTAAACTTTCCTCGATATCATACGTTTTAGTAGCACAAATTAAATAATCCAGCACGCCAATTTCTTTAGGATTACTAGAAACCAATGCAGGATACACTGTCGTTTCTGAATTGTCTGTAATTATTTTTAAGCCGTTTTCAGCAATCGCCTTTTGTGTTTCACCACGAGCAATAAAAACAACCTCAATAATTTCCGATTTAAAATATGCTTTTGCTAAAAGTCCGCCAAAATAGCCGCCTACTCCGCCCAATCCTAAAATTCCAATTCTTATTTTCATAGTACTGTTTTTTTTTGCTGTAAATTATAAAAATAATCAATTATTAACTCCTTTGGATAACATTATTCTACAACTTCAGCATCAAGATTCAAAGTCGTAAAATCACGTTCGCTTTTAGAAATTACAATCGTTGCCACTGTATTACCAATCAGGTTTGTTATAGCACGCGCCTCGCTCATGAATTTATCAACACCCAACAAAAAAGCCAAGCCTTCAACCGGAATTTTATGTAAGGCCGTCAAAGTTGAAGCCAGTACAATAAAACCGCTTCCCGTTACGCCCGCTGCTCCTTTAGAGGTAATCATTAAAATACCAATTACAGTTAGAATTTCAAAAAAACTCAAATGTACATCATACAATTGAGCCAAAAATATTACCGACATCGACAAGTAAATCGACGTGCCATCTAAATTAAAAGAATATCCCGTAGGAATTACCAAACCTACAACCGATTTACTGCAACCCATTTTTTCCAGTTTCACCATAATACTAGGCAAAGCTGCCTCAGAAGACGAAGTACCCAGCACCAGCAAAAGTTCATCTTTAATATATTTTAGGATCGAAAAAATATTGATTTTATAATACCTCAAGATACTTCCCAAGACCAAAAACACAAACAAAACCATCGTCAAGTATACACAAACCATCAATTTTCCAAGAGGAACAAGCGTTTCTAAGCCAAATTTTCCAATCGTGTAAGCCATCCCGCCAAATGCACCCAAAGGAGCCAGATACATAATATATTTTAGTCCGGTAAAAACAACTTTAGAAAACCTTTCCAGAACCAGAATCGTTTGTTCTCTTTTTGGGTAAAAGTTCAGCAAAATTCCGCATACAATTGCTGCAAGTAAAACCTGCAATGTAAAATTAGACAGAAAAAATTGCAGCCACGAAAAATCCTCCGCAGGATGATCTGTAAACTGACTTGCGTCCTGCAGCGTCAATCCTGATTTATCGATTCGTCCCGGTTTTAAAAGATAAGCAATGGCAACACCAATCGCCAATGCCACAGTAGAAACGATCTCAAAATATGTTAGTGCTTTAATCCCAATTCTTCCCACCTTTTTCAGGTTTCCCATTCCGGAAATTCCTAAAACAATCGTCAGGAAAATTATAGGCCCTATAAAAAGTTTAATCAGGCTAATAAAACCGTCACCAATAGTTTTCATTTTCAAACCATTCTCGGGTGAAAAATGTCCGAGCAAGACCCCGGCAATAATTGCAATCAGAACCCAAAAAGTCAGATTGGTTATAATGGCGTGAAAAGTACTTTTTTGAGATTTCTTAACGGAATTTTGGTTGGTTATATTCATGAAGTAAAGTTAGTATTCACAAATATATAAAAAATGCAGACCTATAAGCCGGATTCTGTCCCTGATAAATCAGAGCCTTATCATTTATCTAGATTCTAAATTACTTTAGAACTCAAGCTACCTACCCTTCAGCAACGGACGAGAAGCCCTTAAATGCTGATATACTTGGTATTTCACCGCATAGAGTTTACCTGGTTTCACTACAGCATTACCTGTACATACTTTCTGCTGCACTTGTCCTAATCCCGAAATCGGAACCGACGGGGGTTACCCGCTATGCTTCTCTGTGGTGTCCGGACTTTCCTCCCTCCCAATAAATCAGGACGACGATAAGGCGGTCTGCACTGCAAAAGTAGCGATTTAAGAACTAAGAATCCAATATTTAAAATTGGCATTTTTATCTCATTTTCCTAATCAATTAATTTTAAATTGGTTATCTTTAAAATTCGTAACTTTTAAATTCATTATCATGACTAAAATGTATCACTACGCAACGGTTTCAAAAGCGCTGGACCAATTACATGAAAAAGGATTTACTTGCGATTTTAATCTGAATTCAGATTTGATCAAAAAAAATCCTGACAAATTTGAAATTGTTCATGTGTATCGATACGAAGGTTTTTCAGACCCGGGCGATGAAGCAGTTGTATACGGAATTAAATCGACGTCAGGCAAAAAAGGCGTGTACGTAGCAGGGTTTTCTGCTGACTCTGATCAGGAAACCGCAAAATTTTTATTTGATTTGAGCATAAAAGGAAGATAATTTTCAGGAGCTAAAACCTGCTGTCCGCTGTATCTTTTATGTCCGCCGCGGCGCACACAAAAGGATGCCGCTTCCATCAGGGCTAGGAAATTCATTTTCACAAGAACATTATGCAATTCAAATCAAAAAACAAAAACCATTCTGCAATCTATGTCACTTCTTTAAAGATTTCTATACTGTTTAAAGAAGTGACATAAAATCATTCCTTCCTTAAGATCATTTATTCTTCAGTACTCTTTCTAAGTATTCCGTTTTAACTTTTTCAGCCACTATTAAGCGTTCATACAATTTTTTGACATCATCAAAAGTATCTAACAATTTTTCGATTGGATTAAAGGGGCAAAAACAATGTGTACCAAAAATATTCCCATCATTGTATTGACTATTAAAGTAGTTTAAGATTGACTCTTCTGTAAAATTCTCCAGCGCTTCTGCTGTAACACCAAGAGCTTTTGCAAATTCTGCCACTTTCTCCTTCTCAATTGCTTCGCTTCCTTCAATATTAGAAACTGTTTGCTGGCTTATGCCAATTTCCTCAGCGAGTACTTCTTGCTTCATACCACGAAGTTCTCTAATGCGGCTAATATTCCTGCCAATGTGTTTTGGTTTTTCTCCCCTGCTCATATTCACTTCAAATTTTTTATTCCTGTCCTGGTACCGAAACCAAACGAAACCAAGATCATTCTTTTATTATCTATTCTTGATCTTATAAAATTATTCTGCTAAAAATGTTTTAGCTCAGATTACTTTTTTTTTGCTAATTCTGAGTTGTTATAATGATCAAGAGAAATCTTCGCATTTTACTTACTTGTCTTAAATTCCTTAGCTATTTGAGATTTAAATTCGGTAAAGATTCTTATTTTCATATCTTTGTTTTTTGAACTATTGTTTTATAATATCTGCATTTATTGTGTCTTGCAAATATATAGACAATAGTTTAAAAAAGTAATAAAAATATAAACAATTTTCTATAAATTTGATGAAAGCAATTGAAAGAGTAAAGGAGTACATTGAGCTTAAAGGATTTAACAATAGTTCGTTTGAAAAACACAATTCACTCTCTAATGGTTATATTGGTACGCAACTAAAGCGAAAAGCTGATATGGGAGAGGGAATTATAATTAAAATACTGGACACTTGTTCAGATATCAACATGATATGGTTAATGAGAGGCGAAGGCCCTATGTTAAAAGATTCTGTTGATAATAAAGAAGTTACATATATTAGCAATGATGTTTTAGATAGGTTTGAGGAACAGCCTGAAGTATACAGAACTACTTCTCGCAAAAACACAATTCCTTTAATTCCAATTGAGGCAATGGCGACTTACGGAACTGAAGAAGCCCGATATAATGAATATGTGAGTGAAATGTTTACCATACCAGCGTTTAAAGATGCAGATTTTCTGATTCAGGTAAACGATTCGGCTATGGTTCCAAAATACAATGCCGGCGACATAGTAGCATGTAAGAAATTATCCCGAGACCAAATTCTTTTTCAGTGGAATAAAGTTTACGTTTTAGATACATCACAAGGTGCTCTAATAAATAGAATTGATAAAGGAGAAGACGACGATCACGTCATGATCGTAAGTGATAACGAAGAAAACGAATCTTTTCAGTTGCCTAAATCTAAAATAAATGCTATCGCTATCGTAGTAGGATCCATTCATTTGGACTAAAAACACACTAAATCCGTTACTAAAATACTAAATTAAGACATTTTTTTTGATTTAACTTTATGCCTAACAGCTCACTAAGAGCTGTTAGGCAATACTTTCTTGAGCCTTATCCAAACCCGTTTTTAAAAATACGTTTGGTGTTTAGGGAGAACTATGTCTGATTTTAAACATTATTCTAATAAGGTAAGTGTTCTGTTTTGTAATTCCAATCTGTATTTCAAAACATCATCAACGCTGCTTAATAAGTATTCGTTATTTTCTATAATTAGTTTTAGCTTAGAATCTGTAAAAACCAATTTGCAGATTACTTTTTTGAGATTATCGTCAACGCTAATATTGAAAAAGCTTTTAAAATCTTTGAAGAAAATTCTCTGACTTGGTATCTTTTTATTCTGAATCAAGAGCGTTCTAATCGTATGATAGGCTTGTATTTCAGATTCTGTCGTTACAATTCCACCTGTATTAGAATTTGATTCTGCCAGAACTTTTTTCTCGTACAACGATTTCAACAAAGCCGAGTTAATCATTTTGATCATTTTGCCCTGAGTTTCTTCTGTAAACTTAGTTTTGAAATTCATATTACGATGAATAATTTTCAGTAAGTCTTTTGAAGGCGCAATTAATTCTTTCAATAAACTCGCTTCAAAATCTTCATTAAAAACACATTCCTGAGCTGTTTTTATAATTTCTGCGACTACGACATATCTCTTATCAAACTTAACAAGCGTTTCTAAATCTTTTTCTGAGTAGTTCAACA